>Ga0008835_100226_pt1 | contig 67605 bp, 74 predicted proteins | sample HotLakConsoUCCRE_FD_62215 | JGI IMG/M metagenome (GOLD analysis project Ga0008835, IMG submission 62215) | Hypersaline microbial mat communities from Hot Lake, Washington, USA - Hot Lake Consortium UCC-RE (Hybrid Assembly) ... | reverse complement strand
TGGGGAAACCGAAGCCATTCTGGCGTCGATCGGCGCGGCGGACGCGCTCGCGGGCCTTTCGGCAGCGCGCCGCACCGCGCTCGTGGATGCCAGCGCCGATTGGATCGACCGGTTCGGGCAGGCGGACAGCTGGTTCGAAGACACAGGCGCGTTGCGCGCTGCCATTGCCCGTGCGCGGACGGACACGGGGCGCGAGACCGCTGTCTGGAAGCATCTCGAGACCCGCCGGGACTGGTGGGCACGGCAGTTCGCGGTCTGTGCGGCGGCGCTGAAACCGGCGGCAGGCCTCGATGCGACGCTCTGGCTGTCCTTTGCTGCGGTGACCCGGGCGCTTGTGGAGGGGCGCTCGCTGAAGCGGATTCCGATCATGGCCGACATCGTGGCGATGACGCTCGATGCGGACGCGGCGCGCGACGGGCATGGTGCGCCTGTGCCCCGGCCCGGCGCGCAGGAAGACGCGGGCCTCCTGCTCGCGCAGGCCGGGATGAACGCGGCCTACCTGCAAGGGTATTTCACCGCGCTGGCGATCGCGCCGCTGCAGCCGTCGCCGGAGGACTGGCTGGCTTCGCTGCTCTGCGGGATCGAGTTCCCCGGTGAGGGCACGATCGACCGCCTGATGGGCTTCATCATGATGCACGCCAACAAGACAGACGACGACGCCAGTGACCCCCAGGCCGTGACCCGCGCGGTCGCGGCGCTGACCCGAGACGATCTCAGGGACTGGTCGGCCGGGTTCGACGACCTCGTCACGGCCACGCGCCGCTCCTGGCCGACACGGCTGCTGGCTGCCGATGACAAGCGCGTCCTGCGCGACATCGAAATGATCGCAAAGGGCGCCGACGGCGACACACTGCGCGCCGTCTTACCGTCCTGGGTGGCGCGGCGCCACGCCCTGCGGCGATAGGCGGTTCCACCTGCGACGAGCCTCGGAGTCCGGGACCCCGCAACTCCAGGACGACGGCGGCCACATTGCTGCATCAACGTAGATGTCGCGAAGCGATCGTCCGACCGCCGACGAGATCAGCCAACATTCCGCGTCAGAGTTTCCGCGCCGCGAAGCCGGAGGCATCGGGCAGACCGAGGGGGCGCAGTCGTCCCTGATCAGGCCGATTGCCGGCGCCCGGCAAGCGCGCGACAGCGCCCGGAAGTCAGTCGTCTCGCTCCTCGTCTGCGTGTGCGGGCGGCTCGAACAAGATCAGTTCCACGCGATCCGTCCCGTCGACATAGGCGTCATGGCCGGGCGGGATCTCGAAGAAATCGCCCTTGGTGATCGGCGTCTCGGCACCTGTCTCGACCATCCGCACCACCAGCCTGCCCGAGAGGCAATAGCCCACATGCCGCATCGGGCAGGTGTCGGGCGAGCCGAGCAGAGGTTTCTCGTTCTTTTCCCAGGTCCAGCCGGGCTCGAAGACCGCATGCATGCCGGTCGTTCCACCCTTCATCCTGACGATGTCGATCCCGCCCTGCGCCTTCATGTCGAGCGCGTCGTCGGGGCTCTCGAACCGTCTGATCTCGATTGCGTGGTCCATTGCGATGCCTCCTTTCATGGGGCCGGGTTTGTGTCCTCAAACCCGGATGATGCCGTCCTTCAGCGCATAGAGGATTGCCGCCATCTCGCGGCGCGTGTCCTCGTCATGGCCCAGCGATGTCATCGTCTCGAGGATGTCGTCCATCGCGGCCATGTATTCCGCCTCGCCGATGTTCATGCCGCGGTGGGTCTCGACCATGCTGCGCCCGTCATAGGCGCCGGGTCCGTTCGAAAGTTCCGCGAACAACGTGCAGTAGTGTTGCTTGATCTTCCCGACCCGCTCCGGCTGATCGAGATAGGGCACGAAGCGTGGCCTGATGGCGGGATTTTCAAGGTGCGCCTCCACCATCCCGTCGACGATCCTCCTGATCCCGGCCGATCCGCCGAGCCGTTCGTAAAGCGTGACTGTGCTGAGCGTGTCGATGACTGCCATGGTCATGTGATGCTCCTTTCCGATATGGTCGAAGTCCGGTGGTGCGCGCTCCGCACCACCGGGCCCGGCGGTTTCAGGCGCCTTGAAGCGCCACCGCCTTCACGTCAGCGGCGGTCATCGGCTTGCCGCCGATGCCCCATGCGCCGCTGGCGATTTCCTGGACCCGAACCCAGGTGACGCCACGCAGGGCCTCGCCCTCGATGCGGACCATCGTCTCTGTGACCTCCTCGATCATCCGGCGTTTCTGGTCGGCGTCGAAGACGCCCTCGATCAGCTGGATATCCACAAGCGGCATGTCGTTCTCCCTGGTATCAAGGTTGCGGTGGTCGCGATCGGAACACCCCGATGCAGGGCCACGATGTCAGCCAGGCCGTGGCGCGCGCCAGTTCACGGACTGAACTGCCCCGGTACAGTATCTGAACTGGCCGGAGACGGCGGGTGGCTGCTACATTTGGCAAAGGACAGGAGGCCAAGATGACGAATGCGAGCTACAAGCAGTTCTGCCCCGTCGCCATGGCGGCGGAGATCCTCTGCACCCGCTGGACCGTCGTGCTGCTGCGCGAGCTGGTCGCGGGCTCCACAAGGTTCAACGAATTGCGCCGCGGCGTGCCGCGGATGTCGCCGGCGCTGTTGTCCAAGCGGTTGCGCGAGCTGGAGGCGGTCGGCGTGGTGAAACGCGAGCGGTTGCCCGGCGCGCAGGAAGTCGACGCCTATCGCCTGACCCGGGCCGGACGCGACCTGCAGCCGGTGATCGAAGCCATCGGCATGTGGGGCCAGAAATGGGTCGAGACGGACCCCAGCCTCGAAAACCTCGATCCCGAGGTCCTGATGTGGGACATGCGGCGCAACCTCAACACCGAACCGGTGCCGAAACGGCGAACGGTGATCGAGTTCATCTATCCCGAGCTGCCCCCGGCGCAGCGCACATGGTGGCTGATCGTGGAGCCCGACGCCACCGTCGACCTGTGCCATGTGGACCCCGGGTTCGACGTGGATCTGTTCGTCAACGTCGACCTGCGCACGATGACCGAGATCTGGATGGGTCTCAAATCGGTTCGCAGCGCGGTGGAGGACGGCGCCCTGTCGATGACGGGTCATGCCGATCTGGCCAGCTCCATGCAGCTCTGGCTGGGCCTCAGCCCCTTCGCGGTGCAGAAGAAGCTGGCGAGCTGAGGGGCGCCACAACCGGCTCAAGCCCGGGGCCTGTTGCCGCTCCGGGGCGGCCCTTCAGGATGACAGGGCCTCAAAGGTCAACACTCACCCGCGGCCTGTCTCCGCCTCGTCCAGCGCTGCGCGAACCGTCTGGAACCGTTGCCGATAGTCGCGGGGGGTCAGGCCCACCTTGCGCCGAAAGAGGCGGCGGAAGAAGCTGTCGTCCTCGTAGCCGACCTCTGTCGCGATCTGTTCGATTGGCCGGTCCGTCGTTTCCAGCATCTGCTTGGCCTCCTCGATCCGGATCGAATGGACATAGTCCAGCGGCGCCAGCCCGGTCGCCGCCTTGAAGCGGCGCTTGAAGGTGCGCGCGGGGAGATGGCTCAACGCGACCATCGTCGCCACGGGGCTTTCATGCTCGTAGTTCTGCGCGATCCAGTGCTGCATGTCGGCGATCACCCCGTCCCGCGTCTGCGCTGCCCGCGCCAGCGCGGCGTAGGGCAACTGGCCATCGCGGTGCCAGTCGATGAGCCAGCTTCGCGCCACGCGCATCGCCTCCTCTGCGCCGAAGAAGCGCGAGATCAGGAAAAGGCCCAGGTCGAGATAGGAGGTCACCCCGCCCGCGGTGATGATCCGCTGGCCTTCGCCGGAGGCGACGAGGAACCGGTCGGGCTCGACGTCGACATGCGGATGCCGCTCGGCCATGCGGTCGCAATAGGCCCAGTGGGTGGTCGCCTTGCAGCCGTCGAGCAGCCCCGCCTCGGCCAGCATCAGCGTGCCGGAACACGCCGAGGCGAGCGTGGCGCCCGCGTCATGGCATTTGCGCAGCCACCGGCGTTCAATGTCGAAGCGGCCGCCCGGCGCGGCATCAGCGGGCACGAAAAGCTCGGGAACGTAGACGATGTCGGGCGTCGGGCAGGCGCGGAGGCTCTGCTCCGCGCGCAGCCAGACACCGTTGGCCACCTGCATCGGCCGGGTGGTGCGTGCAACCAGCACCGCCCTTGCGCGCGGCGATCCCGCCTCACCCCCGGTCAGGAACGCCCAGTCCCGCCCGACCGAAGCGAACATGTCGTAGATGCCGAACACGGTCGAGGCGGTGACCTCCGGGGTCACGACCACCGCGACGGTGAGCTTTCTCGGTCCGGGCATGGCACGATCGACCTTTTTCCGGCTCTTCCGCATCTGGCCCAGTGTAGCGCGTGTGGCACCATCGGCTCAACCGCGACGGGTGCGCAGCGCCTGCGCACCACGCGGCGCGACGATGAGGCGAGGTAAAGGATGAGACCACACGACCACATGCGCGAGGCCGAGGACATCGAGCGTGCCGGGCTCCGCGCCCTGCACGACGCGGCGGACGGGCCTCTGCGCGAGACGCTCGATCTCCGGCTCGAAAAGGTCGCGGACGGTCTCGCATCCCTCGCGGGTGCCTTGCCGGCTACGGCCATCGTCCTCAACCGGATGCTGGGTCTGGGGCGCGCGCGGCCGCCGCAGGTGGCCGACGTGCAGGCGGCCATCGACCTCTATCGCGGTGCCGGCGTCGAGCGGTTCTTCCTGCAGCCCGATCCGGGCACGTCCGACGACCGGATCGCGCCGATCTGCGAGGCGGCGGGGCTGGAGCGCGCGCGGGCCTGGCAGAAGTTCACGCGCGGCCGCGATGAAGCGGTGCCGGAGGTGGAGAGCGCGTTCACGATCCGCGACATCGGGCCGGCGGAAGGCGAGGCTTTCGCCCGGATCGTGTGCGACGCCTTCGACCTCGGCGAGGCTGCGATGCCGTGGATCGCGCGCCTGCCCGGTGCGGCAGGCTGGCACGGTTTCATGGCGTTCTGCGGGGACGTTCCGGCGGGGGCCGGAGCGGTGTTCGTATCGGGCGAGGCGGCATTCACCGATTTCGGCGCCACCGCGCCGACGTTCCGCGGCCGCGGCGCGCAGACGGCGAACCTGGCGCATCGAGTGCGGGCCGCGCGCGACATGGGATGCACGCGCATCCACACCTCCACCGGGGTGGCGGTGGCGGGCGACCCGCAGCAGTCCTACGCCAACATCCTCAAATGCGGGTTCCGCGAAAGCCATGTGCGCACGGCCTGGCGACCGGCGCGGCGGTGACTCTTTCCGAATTTGCCCGTCGGCTTTTGGAGTAGGATGGGATGCAGCCCCGGTGGACGTGCAGATCCGGTGAGCTAGAAGCCGTCCCGCAAAGGAGTGGATCGATGACCTACTACGACCTTGGAACCTACGGTCGCAAGATCACGACCGCGTCTGACGACGCGCAGCTCTGGTTCGATCGCGGTCTCATCTGGCTCTACGGCTACAATCACGAGGCGGCGAACGCGTGTTTCCGGAAGGCACTGAACGCTGATGCCGGCTGCGCGATGGCGCAGTGGGGCATCGCGGCCGCCTCCGGGCCGAACTACAATCAGCCGTGGGCGGGCATGGAGCCGGAGGAGCGCGCCGCCGCGGTCTCCACTGCGCGTGCGGCGGTCAGGGCCGCGCAGGATCTTGCCGGCGGGCTGTCTCCGGTCGAAAGGGCCCTGATCGACGCGATGGCGGAGCGTTTCCCCGACGCGCCCGTCGAGGATATCGCCCCCTGGCTCGATGCCTATGCGGCAGCCATGCGCTCGATCCACAAGGCGCATCCCGAGGATCGCGACGTGGCGGCGTTCTTCGCCGAAGCCATGATGAACCGCACGCCTTGGCAACTCTGGGATCTGAGCACCGGCAGACCGGCGGATGGCGCCGACACCCATGAGGCCCGCGAGGTGCTGGAACGCGCGCTCGAACGGCCCGACGCCTGGGACCATCCGGGGCTCTTGCATTTCTACATCCACCTGATGGAGATGTCGCCGACACCGGAGCTTGCCCTGCGGCACGGCGACCGGTTGAGCACGCTCGTGCCCGATGCCGGCCACCTGATCCACATGGGAACGCATATCGACGTGCTCTGCGGCGACTACCACAACGTCGTCGCCAGGAACTCCAAAGCGATCGAGGCCGACCGCAAGTGGCTGGAGCGCGAGGGGGCGGACAATTTCTACACCGTCTATCGCTGCCACAACTACCACTTCAAGATCTACGGCGCGATGTTCCTGGGCCAGCCCGAGCCCGCGCTGGCAGCCGCCGACGAACTGGTCGCGACCTTGCCGGACGAGGCCACGCTGCGGCAGATGGCCGACTGGTTCGAAGCCTTCGTGCCGATGAAGATGCACGTCCTGATCCGCTTCGGCATGTGGGACGCCATCCTTGCGGCGGAGCTGCCCGAGGACCGCGACCTCTACGCCATGACAACCGCGATGATGCGCTATGCCCGCACCGTGGCGCTGGCCAACACCGGCGACATCCCGGCGGCGGAGGCCGAGCGCGAAAGGTTCGACGCGGCGCACAGGGCGGTTCCCGAAAGCCGGATGCTGTTCAACAACACCTGCCAGGACATCCTGAAGGTCGCCGAGGCGATGATGCTGGGTGAGATCTGCTACAAGAAGGGCGACACGGAGGCGGCGTTCGACCACCTGCGGCGCTCGGTGGCGCTGGACGACAGCCTGCCCTACGACGAGCCCTGGGGCTGGATGCAGCCGACGCGCCATGCACTCGGCGCGCTGCTGCTCGACGCCGGGCGCCATGATGAGGCCGAGGCGGTCTACCGCGCCGATCTCGGCCTCGACGGCACGCTCGCCCGCGCCTGCCAGCATCCGGCGAACGTGTGGAGCCTGCACGGGCTCCACGAATGCCTGATCCGCCGGGGCGAAAAGGTGGAAGCGCTGCACGTCAGGAGACTGCTCGACCGGGCCCTCGCCCGCGCCGAGGTGCCGGTTCGGGCGTCGTGCTACTGCCGCAGCGGGGCGTGAAACGGTGCGGCGGGTCTGACTTTGCGCTGATGATGCAGCACCCGGTTCAATCCGCTCGCTCCAAGGAGACGATCCGGTTCGGACGACCTCCAGGCCGGCGCCAGCCGACCTACGGCACGCCGGCGCGGCGCAGCCCCTCCAGAAACAGGTCGAGATGCCCGGGGTCACGCACGAAGAACAGCCGCGAGCGCGCGAACTCGCAGGAGAAACCGGGGCGCGCCCGCATCAGCGCCGGGACGTTCGCGCGTGCCGCCGCAAGGTCTCCGGACTGGGCCAGCCAGGCCGTCAGGATCGTGCGCGACCAGTAATGCGCGTTGGGCACCAGCGTCGCGCTGCGGGCCCAATGAACCGCCGCCTCGTGGTCGCCGAGGAACATGTGCGCGAGCGCGCGGTACGACATGAAGGCCCAGCGGGACGGGTCTTGCGGGCTGAGCGCGAGCGCGCGCTCGAAACACGGGATCGCCGCCTCGGCGCGGCCGTCGAGGGCGAGCGAATCCCCCAGCCCGCAATGCGACAGCGCATGGCAGGGGTTGAGCTCGAGCGCGGTCTCGAGCGCGTCGATCGCCAGCCCGTACTCGCCGCGCAGCAGTTGGACCCGCCCCAGCGCGAAGACTGCGTTTGCCTCGCGATCGTCGAGCGCCACGCCGCGTTCCGCCAGCCGCAGTGCCTCGTCGAGATGGTCCCGTGTGGTCGGCCCCTCGAAGTAGACGCTTTCGAGGACCATTGAATAGGCGAGCAGCCCATGGGGCTCCGGGAACTCCGGCGCGCGCGCGATGGACTGGCGCATAAGGTCCTGGCAGCGCCTGTTGCTGTCCGAGGTGAAGCGATGGAACTCGGCCGCGCCGAGGTGGTAAAGTTCCCACGCGCCCGGACTGCCGCTCCTGAGCCGCGCGGCGCGCTTTTGCTCCGTCACGCCCAGCTCGCTGGCGATCCGCGCCGCGACGAGGACCGAAAGCTCGTCCTGAAGATCGAAGATGTCGCGCAGCCTGCGGTCGAAGCGGTCCGACCAGATGCAGCGCAGGCCTTGCGCCTCGGACAGCTGGATCACGACGCGGACCCGGTCGCCCTCAAGGCGCACGCTGCTGGTGACGGCATAGTCGGCACCGAGCCGGCTCAGGATCTCGTCCAGCGGCTCGCCCGAGCGCCCCAGCGCGAAGGCGGAATTCCGGGTGACCACGCGCATCCAGCGATGGCGCGACAGCGCGTTGATGAGATCCTCGGTCAAGCCCCCGGCGATCACCGCTCCGCGCCCGTCGTCGCCGGGCGCGGAACCGGGCAGCACGGCGACCACGGGAGCCTGATCCTTGCGCGCGGCCTGCCGGATGGGCGGCCCGGCGTCGGGGCCGATGGCGGCGTTGCGCAACCTGAAGCCGCGGCCATGGACGGTCACGATGACCGCCTGGCGCTTGCCGTCATCCCCCAGCGCCTTGCGGGCCGAGCGGATCTGGCTGCTGAGCGCGGCATCGGACACGAAGCGCCCGGGCCAGAGGTCGCGGAAGATCTCGTCGCGGGTCACGGTCCGTCCACGATTGCGCGCGAGCAGGGCCAGAAGATCGAAGGTGCGCGGCTCGATCGCGACCGGCGCGCCTTCGCGGCGCAACTCATACCGATCGAAATCCAGCGCGAAGGCGCCGAAGCGCAGGACGCCATGGGGCTCGCAGCCTGTGCCCCTTCCCGCAAGATCATCCTGGGTGTCCGGACTGCGCCCGTTGGTGATCGGCAGCCCGCCCGGTCGCGAGGCCATATCCTCCCTTTCCCGGCAATGCGGCCAGGGACGGCCGCGCGCCGTGTCGCTGAGGGAGGCAGTATAGCGGCGACCGGGCGCGCGCTCAACATTGGCACCCAAACAAGGGCGCTGCACTCAGGTGCCGGGGTTGCGCGCGCAGATCACCCAGGACGAGGTATCCATCACGATGCCTTCGTCGTCGCGGGCCTGGTGGCCGATCGCCTCGGCCAGTGCCGCCTCGATCTCGGGCCGTTTCGTCTCCGCAAGGTCACCGGCCTCGCGGAACACTTCGCCGGCCGGGCCGATGGCGAGCTGGAAGTCGATGGCGTCCCGGACACTGTCGCCGACGCGCACCGGGGCATCGACACGCTCGAAGGCGATGTCGGTGTAGCCGGCGACCTCCATCATCTTGCGCACCGTCGACTCCTCCGACATCGAGAACGGGCCGGGGCCGCAGGTGCGGGCATCCTCGCCCGGCCTCGGCAGGTGGCGCAGCACGATGTCCTTGGCCATCGACAGGGCCGGATTGTCGGCGGGGTCGCGCCAGACGATCTGCACCATCCGTCCGCCCGGTCGCAGCGCGCGACGCATGTTGCGCAAGCCTGCCACCGGATTGGCGAAGAACATCGTGCCGAAGCGCGAGAAGACGAAGTCGAACTCCCCCTCGGGCAACGCCACCTCCGCATCCGCGCGCAGGAAACTCACGTTGGTCAGGCCCGATGCCTCGAGGTCTGCCGTCGCGTCGGCGAGAAAGGCGTCGCAGCAATCGACGCCCACCACCTTGCCCTCCGTCCCGACGATCCGGGCGAGCTTCATCGCCGTGTCGCCCCAGCCGCAGCCCACGTCGAGCACGCGGTCGCCCGCCCGGACGGGAAGCTTCGGGAACACCGCCTCGCTGTGATAGGAAAGCCCGCCCTGCAGGACGTGGCGGAAGCGCGTGAATTTCGGGGCCAGCACCTCGTTCCAGAAGCGCACGAACTCCGTGTCTTCCCTCGTGTCGACGGGTGCCGTGTCGGCCGTGTCTGCCATGCTCATGGTCGGTTCCTTCCAGCTGGGTTGTTCCGGACCGCGCGGCTGGATGCCGAGGGTCGCAGGCGCAGTCTACGTCGCCGGGCGCACCCCATGCTTGCGGGACTCGTGGGGGTTTCCTGATGACCCGCGGCAAAGGACCGCTCAGTTTTTGCTGCCCTGCCAATCGGTTGCACCTGCCTCTGCGCTTCCCCAGCCAAACATCAGAAAACCGTCAAGCCTGTCCCGGTCCGGCCCGTTACGCTCGTCTGGGAGCCTTGCCTGCGCCCCGCTGCAGCCAAGGCTCAAGATCCGACATGGAGGACCAACAGCATGACCCACCTCATCCCGCAGACCGGCCTTGCCATCGCCCTTGTCCTGGCAAGCGGCGCGGCGACGGCCGACGAGATGTTTCTCACCCATCAGATCGACATGGACCGCGCCGAGGCCGTTGCCGCGGTGCGCGACCGTGTCGAGGCCGAAGAGGACTGGCTCTTTCTCGCCGAATTCGGACTGGCGGGCGGTGCGGTGACGGCGCTGAAGGTCTGCTACCTGCCGCTCGGTCCCGATATTGTCGAGGCCGGTCTTCATGTCATGGCGATGATGCCCTGTGGCAACATGGCCTTCTACGAAACCGAGGACGGCGGCACCGAGATGTCGATGCTCGACCTCGAGTTCATGACGGAACTCTCCGACGAACCCAGCCTAGAGACGGCGGTGGAGACCGGACGACCCGCCTTCGAGGCGCTGCTGTCGGACACGCTCGGCATCGAGTGAAACAATACGGGGAGTGACCACATGGCAGAGGACCGGATGGCACTGTCGCGGTAGGGGGCGGCAAGCCGGTCGGCATCGGTCACGACGAAGCCTGTATCGCTCATGCCGAGCGGGCCGGTGACGCAGGCTGCGACGGCTTCGGGCAAGGGCAGTCCTGACGCCGCCTCGATCACCGCGCCAAGGACGTCGGTCGCCACCGAATGGCGCCACTCCGTCCCCGGCTGAAAGAACAGCCTCAAGATCCAAGGACACTCAATGCTGAGTCCCGCGGAAGCTTCGCGGGATCTTTCCCGGAATCCGAGACAACTTTGCCCGGATTCACAACACCCTCAATGCGTCCAGGCCCCGCGGCGCTTGGTGGAGAAATTGTCGCCGTAGCCGCCGGGGCGGATGTTGGGCTTGCGCGTCTTCGGCTTGAGGACCACCGCGTCGATCCCGTGGGCCTTGGCGTAATCCTGCGCCGCCTCCAGCGTGTCGAAGCGCAGGCGCACCTGGCTGTTCATGTCGGAGGACGAGGTCCAGCCCATCAGCGGATCGACCTCGCGCGGGGCTTCCGGGGCGAATTCGAGCACCCAGTGGCTCGTCCTGGCCGTGCCCGAGGACATGGCCGTCTTGGAGGGTTTGTAGATGCGGGCGCGCATGGACTGCCTCATTCGGGTGGTGCCGTGTCCCCCCGCTTATGGAAAGGCGCGCGCCGCTTGTCCACCGCGCAAGCCGCCGCAGCGCCAGAAAGACGGACTGAACCGCACAGAGGGTTGCCGACCAGGCCCGAGGGAGCGAGGGGTGGGTGGGTGGTTCGACCCCGACCGGCAACCGCATCTGCTGCTTGCCCGCTGAATCTACGGCACGGGGCCCGGGCCGCGCAACCAGAAACTCTCCTTAAAGTTGTGCAAATTGTATCCAATCCCGCAATCCTTCGTTAACCGCTCCGGCCCTGCCGGGCGGCTTCGGCGCCCGACCCGCGGCGACGGGCTTGAACCGGGGCGCGATAAGGGCAATTTGCTGGGGATGACGGAGGCGACCGATGCACAACAACTCCCCCCAGCAGATGCCCATGACCGGGCTTTCGGTCGACGCGGTCCGCGCGCGCCCCAAGATGGAAGGCGGGCGGCGTTTCGTGCTGGCGTCCGAATTCACGCCGGCGGGTGACCAGCCCACCGCCATCGCCGAACTGGCAGACGGCGTGATGGCGGGCGAGCAGAACCAGGTTCTGCTGGGGGCGACGGGCACCGGCAAGACCTTCACCATGGCCAAGATCATCGAGGCGACGCAGCGCCCCGCGATCATCCTGGCCCCCAACAAGACGCTGGCAGCCCAGCTTTACGGCGAGTTCAAGGGGTTCTTTCCGGAGAACGCGGTCGAGTATTTCGTCAGCTATTACGACTACTACCAGCCCGAGGCCTATGTCGCGCGGTCCGACACCTATATCGAGAAGGAAAGCCAGATCAACGAGCAGATCGACCGGATGCGCCACTCGGCCACCCGGGCGCTGCTGGAGCGCGACGATGTGATCATCGTGGCCTCGGTCTCGTGCATCTACGGTATCGGCTCGGTCGAGACCTATGGCGCCATGACCCAGGACCTGTTCGTGGGCCGTGAGTACGACCAGCGAAAGGTCATGGCCGATCTGGTGGCGCAGCAGTATCGGCGCAACGATCAGGCGTTCCAGCGCGGCAGTTTCCGCGTGCGCGGCGACAGCCTGGAGGTCTGGCCCGCGCACCTCGACGACCGGGCGTGGAAACTGTCGTTCTTCGGGGAGGAACTGGAGAGCATCACCGAATTCGATCCGCTCACCGGCCACAAGACCGACACGTTCGAAAAGGTCCGGCTCTACGCCAATTCCCACTACGTCACGCCGCGTCCGACGATGCAGCAGGCGGTCAAGGGCATCAAGGCCGAGCTGCGCCAGCGCCTCGACCAACTGGTGGCCGAGGGCAAGCTGCTGGAGGCGCAGCGGCTGGAACAGCGCACGAATTTCGACCTCGAGATGCTGGAGGCCACCGGCGTCTGCAACGGGATCGAGAACTATTCGCGCTATCTGACCGGGCGCGCGCCCGGCGAGCCGCCCCCGACGCTGTTCGAATACATCCCCGACAACGCCATCGTCTTCGCCGACGAAAGCCACGTCTCCGTGCCGCAGATCGGCGGCATGTACCGGGGCGACTACCGGCGCAAGTTCACGCTGGCCGAGCACGGGTTCCGCCTCCCGTCGTGCATGGACAACAGGCCGCTGAAGTTCGAGGAATGGGACGCGATGCGCCCGCAATCGGTCTTCGTCTCGGCCACGCCCTCGGCCTGGGAGCTGGAGCAGGCGGGCGGCGTGTTCACCGAACAGGTGATCCGGCCCACTGGCCTCCTCGACCCGATGGTGGAGATCCGGCCCGTCGAGATGCAGGTCGACGATCTTCTGGATGAAATCCGCAAGGTCGCCGCCCGCGACATGCGAATCCTGGTCACCACGCTGACCAAGCGCATGGCCGAGGACCTGACCGAATACCTGCACGAACAGGGCATCCGCGTGCGCTACATGCACAGCGACATCGACACGATCGAGCGGATCGAGATCCTGCGCGACCTGCGGCTGGGGGCCTTCGACGTGCTGATCGGCATCAACCTGCTGCGCGAGGGGCTGGATATTCCCGAATGCGGGCTGGTGGCGATCCTCGATGCCGACAAGGAGGGCTTTCTGCGCTCCGAGACCTCGCTGATCCAGACCATCGGGCGCGCCGCGCGCAACGAGCAGGGCCGCGTGATCATGTACGCCGACCGCATCACCGGCTCGATGGAGCGGGCGCTGCGCGAGACCGACCGCAGGCGGGCCAAGCAGATCGCCTACAACATCGAGCACGGGATCACCCCGGCGACGGTGAAGAAGAACGTCGAGGACATCCTGGCCGGCCTCTACAAGGGCGACGTGGACATGAACCGCGTCACCGCCAAGGTCGACAAGCCGATGGTGGGCGCCAACCTTGCCGCGCATCTCGACGGCCTCCGCACGCAGATGCGCAAGGCGGCCGAGAACCTGGAGTTCGAGGAGGCCGCGCGGCTGCGCGACGAGGTCAAGCGGCTGGAGGCGGTGGAGCTTGCCGTGGCCGACGACCCGCTGGTGCGGCAATCGGCGGTGGAGGAAGCCGTGGATGGCGCGGTGAAGATGGCGGGGCGGAGCACGGCGGGGCGGCCGGGGCAAAGGGGCGGGAAGGCGCGGCGGGGGAGGTAAGGTCACCGGTTGCGCGCGCGCGCGCGACCCTCCGCCGATCGAGCTGCCCCAGCCCGTTTGATCGGACCGGAGCCATCGACGTGCATCGGGAACCCGCCTTCTCGATCACACCCCCTCCACCGGCACCGCCGCCGCCAGCAGCCGCGCCAGCGCGGCGGAGGCGAGGCGGGCGGCGGTGCTGTCGGAGCGGCTGGTCAGCATGATCGGCACGCTTGCGCCAAGGGCCACGCCGGCGGCTTCGGCCCGCGCCAGGTGGATCAGCTGCTTGGCGATCATGTTGGCGCTTTCGAGGTTGGGCGCGACCAGGATGTCGGCGCGCCCCGCCACGTCCGAGACGATGCCCTTGGCCGCGACCGCCTCGGGCGAGATCGCGTTGTCGAAGGCGAGCGGCCCGTCCACCAGCCCGCCGGTGATCTGGCCGCGGTGGTGCATCTTGCAGATCGCGGCGGCCAGCAGGGTCGAAGGCAGCTTGGCCGTCACCGTCTCCACCGCCGACAAAAGCGCGACGCGCGGCGTCTCGATGCCGAGCGCCAGCGCCAGGTCGATGGCGTTCTGCACGATGTCGGTCAGGGTCGTGAGGTCGGGGGCGATGTTGATCGCGGCGTCGGTGATGAACAGCGTCCGCGCGTGGTCCGGCACGTCGAGCGCGAAGACATGGCTCAGCCGCCGTTCGGTGCGCAGGCCAAGCGTGCGGTCCAGCACCGCCTCCAGCAGCTCGTCGGTGTGCAGCTTGCCCTTCATCAGCGCCTGCGCCCGCCCGCTGCGCACCAGCGCCACCGCGGCCTCGGCAGCGCCATGGCTGTGCGGCGCGTCGACGATCCTGTCGGGGTCGAGCCGAACCCCCGCTTCGGCGGCGGTGGCCAGAATCCGGGCGCGGGGACCGACCCAGATCGGGTCGATCAGCCCCGCCCCCTCAGCCTGAAGCGCGCCCACGAGGCTGAGCGCGTCGCACGGGTGCACCACCGCCGTCGGCAGGGGCGGCAGCGCGCGCGCCCGGTCGACAAGCTCGCCGAACCGGGCGCCCGGGTTGTGCATGCGCACCATGGGCAGGGTCGTCACCGCGCGGCGCACCTTGACGCGCGGGGCCAGCACCTCGGCCTGTCCGGCGATCACCACCTTGTCGTGCTGGTTGCGGCACTGGCAGTCGAGCGTCACGCGCCCGGTCTCATGGTCGATCCCGGCCACGGTCACGCGCACGGTGATCGTGTCGCCGATCGCGACGGGGCGCTGGAAGTGCAGCGACTGGTCGATGTAGATCGTGCCCGGCCCCGGCAGCCGGGTGCCCAGCACCGCCGAGATCAGCGCGCCGCCCCACATGCCATGGGCGATGACGTGGTGAAACTGCGTCTCGTCGGCATAGGCGGCATCGAGGTGGGCGGGGTTCACGTCGCCCGACATCACGGCGAACAGCTCGATGTCCGACATCGCCAGCACGCGCACCATTTCGGCGGAGTCGCCGATGGCCAGTTCGTCGAGCGTGCGGTTCTCGATCAGGTCTGGGGCCGCGTCACATCCTGACATGTCTGCCCCCGTCGATATGGGTCACGGTGCCGGTCACGCCGGTGGCCCCGTCCGAGGCGAGAAAGGCCGCGACATCGCCAACCTCGTCGATGGTGACCAGCCGCCGTTCCGGGGCGCGGCTGCGGGCGTCCAGCATCAGGCTGTCGAAATCCTCGATGCCCGAGGCCGCCCGCGTGGCGATCGGGCCGGGCGACAGGACGTTGGCGCGGATCGCCCGCGGCCCGAGTTCGGCGGCGACATGGCGCGTCACGGCCTCCAGCGCGGCCTTGACCGGCCCCATGATGTTGTAGTGGTCCACGACCTTTTCCGCGCCGTAGTAGCTGACCGTCATCAGGCTGCCTCCGCCCTGCATCATCGGTTCGGCCAGCCGGGTCATGCGCAGGAAGGAATGGCACGAGATGTCCATCGCCTGCGCGAACCCCGAGGCGGAGCAATCGACCACCCGCCCGTGCAGATCGTCCTTCGGGCAGAAGGCGACGGAATGCAGCAGGAAATCGAGCCGGCCCCAGCGCGCGGCGATGGCCGCGAACACCGCGTCCAGCTGATCGGGGTCGGCCAGGTCGAGAGGCAGCAACGCCGCCGCGCCGACCGCATCGGCCACCGGCTGCACATGCGGCAGCGCGCGGTCGTTCATGTAGGTGAGGACCAGGTCCGCCCCCTCCCGCGCGAAGGCGGCGGCGCAGCCGGCCGCGATGGATTGCGCATTGGCCACCCCGACGACAAGGCCCACCCGGTTCTTCAGTATCATGCGGTCACCTCACTTCTGGAAGACATAGGTGCCGGGTGCGTCGCAGAGGACGGGAAAGCCCGCCTCCGCGCGCCCCAGCGTCGGCGGCGCGGCACGCGGCGCGGACCGTGCCTGCACCCATTCCGCCCAGGCTTCCCACCACGATCCGTCCTGCGGCGCGGCGGCGGCGATCCAGGCGTCTGCATCCTGGTAGCGGTCGGAATGCGGGGTGGTGGCGATGCGGAAATGGCGGTGCCTGTGCCCGGGCTCCGAGACGATGCCGGCGTTGTGCCCGCCGCTGGTCAGCGCAAAGGTGACCTCGGCGTCGGTCAGGTGGTGGATCTTGTAGACCGAGGGCCAGGGCGCGACATGGTCGGTCTCGGTGCCGACGGCAAAGATCGGCAGCTCCAGATTGGTCAGCGACAGGGTCTTGCCGTCGATCCTGTACTTGCCATGCGACAACCGGTTTTCCAGGAACAGGCCCCGCAGGTATTCGGAATGCATGCGGTAGGGCATGCGCGTCGTGTCGGCGTTCCAGACCATCATGTCGTTCTGCGCGACCGTCTCGCCCATCATCCGCTCGTGGATCATCCGCGACCAGACCAGATCGTTCGACCGCAGCATGGTGAAGGCGCCGGCCATCTGGGCGCCGTCAAGGTAGCCCTGGTGCGCCATCATGTCCTCCAGCAGGGCGACCTGCGCCTCGGACACGAACATCGCCAGCTCACCCGGTTCGGAGAAATCGACCTGTGCCGCCAGCAACGTCATCGAGGCCAGCCGGTCGTCGCGCGCGCGTGCCATCGCCGCCGCCTGGATCGCCATCAGCGTGCCGCCAAGGCAGTAGCCCGCCGCATGGATTCGCGCGGCCCGGGTGATCGCGCCGATCGCGTCAAGCGCCATCCGCGGCCCCTGGTCGAGGTAATCCTGCATGCCCAGATCACGGTCTTCCGCCCCGGGGTTGCGCCAGGAGATCATGAACACCGTATGCCCCTGCGCCACCAGCCAGCGCACCATCGAAGTGTGGGCCGACAGATCGAGGATGTAGTATTTCATGATCCAGGCCGGCACGATCAGGATCGGCTCGGGGTGCACGGCCTCGGTCGTCGGGGCATACTGGATCAGCTCGGCCAGGTGGCTTCGGGCCACGACCTTGCCCGGCGTGACGGCAAGGCCGGTGCCGAGGGTCAACTCGGGCGTCGCCTCCGGCGGCTCGTCGGTGACGGCGTTGAGCATGCCCTGCACGACACTGGCGCCGCCGGTTTCGCGGGCGCGGGCCAGAACCTCGGGGTTGGTGTGCGGGAAGTTGGTCGGCGCCACCATGTCGAGCAGTTGCCGTACCGCGAAATTCAGCGCCGCCTCGTTGGCGGGGGTCATTCCGCGCACGTCGGTCGTGGCGGCCTGCCACCAGTCCTCGGTCAGCACGAACTGGTCGCGCAGGGTCGAGAAGGGTGGGGCATCCCACAGCTCGGAGGCAAAGCGCCGGTCATCCCGCAGCGGCGTGGCCACATCCCCGCCAAATGCGCGGGCTGCCAGCGTCGCCTGGGCGCGGAGCGCCTTTTCGGCGAGCATCAGCTGCTTGCCGGGGGCGGTGCCGAGGTGCATCGACCAGTCGGCCATCGCGGTCGCCAGGGCCGACGGCGCCATGCCGCCCGTCATCTGCCCGATCATCATCCGCAGGCTGCGGTCGACGAAGGCATGGTAATCACCCGGCGCGGCTGGGGAACGGTTTCTTTCGGCCATTGTTGTCCTCGATCATCAGGTCGCTCCCCCATCGCAGGTTTCCGTGACCATTGTGCTGCAGATGCACAAATAATTCTCCGCAGGTGCAAACAGCCGCGCGATGGCGGCGCTCTGCCTTGCGATGCCGCATCATGCGGGATTTCTGGGCGGTCAGGGGGTGATGGCGCGGCGGTCACATCTTGCGCCACGATTCGGGCCGATCTGTGCGCCCGGCATGGGCTGCCCGGCACGGGGCGGTCAGGAGGGGCGGTCAGGATGCGTGAGAATTCGGCCCGATCATCGTGGCGACAGGTAGTCTTCGGCGACGTAGCCGGTGATGCCGGGGGCGTCCTCCAGCGACACCTCGCACCAGCGCTGGCCCAGTTCGGTCACGCACGCGCGGCCATTCAGGCGGGTGCCGTCGGGCAGGCCGAGGATCACGTTGAAGCCCAGGCCCGGACCCGCCCGCAGTTTGAGCATCTCGTCGGGCCCTGCGCCCTCGACCACGAAACGGGTGCCGACGACACCGACACCCCCCACGCAGCCGGAGAGGAGCGCGAGGGCGAGGGGGATGGCGAGGGCAAGGGGAATGTGGCGCATGATCGTGATCTCGGTCTCGGGGGTGCCTTCCTTCTGGCAGCCCGGCCGCGGCAAGTGAAGCCCCAACCGGACCGCCTTCAGCCCCGGTGACCGCGGCGCGCACCGATGGCGTTGCCGCGTGGCGACAATGCTGACAGGATGATGTCAGGAGGGCTGCGGTATCGCTGTCGCATCGTTCATTCATGCGAAAAGGAATACCCCCATGGCGACCAACACCTGCGTCTGGTTCGAAATACCGGTCACCGATCTCGAGCGGGCCCGCATCTTCTACGCGGCGGTTCTGGGCCGCGATCTGGTGCGGAACGACGATGGGCCGAACCCCATCGTGGCCTTCACCGACATGGCCGATCCCGGCGTCAGCGGCCATCTGTATCCCGGCACGCCCGCGGCGGCCGGAAGCGGCCCGACGATCCATCTTGCCGCCACCGGCGGGCTGACGGCCACGGCTGCGCGCGTCCGCGATGCCGGCGGCGCGGTGGTCTCGGACCCGATCAAGATCCCCTTCGGCGCGTTCTTCTATGCGACGGACCCGGACGGGAACTCGATCGGGTTCTTCGAGGCCTGATCCGATGCGCCGCGCCGATCGTCTCTACCGCCTGACCGACCTTCTGCGCGGCGGGCGGGTGACGACGGCGCGGCGGCTGGCCGAGCGGCTGGAGGTGTCGGAGCGCACGATCTACCGCGACATCGCCGATCTGATGGCCTCGGGCGTTCCGGTCGAAGGCGAGGCCGGGGTGGGCTATGTGATGCGCCCCGGCTTCGACGTGCCGCCGCTGATGTTCGACCGCAGCGAGATCGCGGCGCTGGTCGCCGGGGCGCGGCTGGTCGAGGCCTGGGGCGGGGCGGCGATGGCGCGCGCCGCCTCGGACGCCCTGGGCAAGATCGCCGCCGTCGTCCCGGCCGAGATCGCGCGCGCCGCCGACAGCACCGCCATCCACGCCTTTCACTGGCCCGACCTGGATGGCGCGACGCGGGCGCGGCTGGACCTGCTGGATGGCGCGATCCGCGAGCGGACGCGGTTGCAGGTGCGCTACACCGACGGCGCCGGGGCGGAAACCGCGCGCCCCGTGCGCCCTCTGGGCCTCGTGTTCTGGGGCAAGGTCTGGACGCTGGTCGCCTGGTGCGAGCTGCGCGACGATTTCCGCATGTTCCGCGTCGACCGCATCGCCGACGCGGCGAACGACGGCCGGTTCACTCTGGCCCCGCACCAGACCCTTGCCGCGTTCTATGCGCGCGAGGCGGAGTGCGCGGGCTGAAACGGGTCGAGACGGGCATCCCGCCTGCACCTTCGGGCGCGGTCGTCGCCGGACGCGCGGCGCAACGCACCGGCCGTACCAAAGTGTCGCGGCCGGAAATCTTGCCGGCGGCGGCATCTGCCATATCTCGCATTTCAGAAATTACTGAAATGACCACCAGACCCCGGAGGTTCGTGACGTGACGCTCACACCGCTACAACAGGAGTTCGTCCTGCATTTCGGCGAGATGGGCAGCCGGTGGGGCATCAACCGCACCGTGGGGCAGATCTACGCCCTCCTGTTCATCTCGCGCCAGCCGCTGAATGCCGAGACGATCACCGCGGCGCTGGGGGTGAGCCGCTCCAACACCTCGATGGGGCTGAAGGAGCTGCAATCGTGGACCCTCGTCCGCCTGCGCCATTTCCCCGGCGACCGACGCGACTATTTCACCACGCCCGACGACATGTGGGAAATCGTGCGCACCCTGATCGCGGAGCGCAAGAAACGCGAGATCGACCCGACCCTGTCGAAGCTGCGCGAGCTGGAGCTGCAGGGCCCTGCCGGCGACGATTACGCCGAGGCCCGCATCGCCGAGCTGCGCGAGTTGATCGAGATGATGACGGGCTTCTACGACGACATGGAGAAGCTGGAGACCGAACGGTTGGTGAAGCTGATGACGCTGGGCGGCAAGATCGCCGGGCTGATCGACAAGACCGCGGGGGTCTTTCCCGCGCTCACGAAACGCAAGTAAGGGAACCTGAGCGATGGAAGCCCTCGACACCCTGATCCTGAGCCGCATCCAGTTCGCGGCCAACATCTCGTTCCACATCCTGTTCCCGACGATCACCATCGCGCTGGGCTGGGTGCTGCTGTTCCTGCGCGTCCGCTTCGCGCAGACGGCGGACGACAAGTGGATGGCCGCCTACCGGTTCTGGGTGAAGGTGTTCGCGCTGTCCTTCGCGCTGGGCGTGGTGTCGGGCATCACCATGTCGTTTCAGTTCGGCACCAACTGGCCGGGCTTCATGGAGACGGTGGGCAACATCGCCGGGCCCTTGCTGGCCTATGAGGTGCTGACCGCCTTCTTTCTGGAGGCGGTGTTCATCGGGATCATGCTGTTCGGCTTCAACCGCGTGCCGGGCTGGCTGCACATCCTGGCGACCTTCCTCGTCGCCTTCGGCACGACCATGTCGGCGTTCTGGATCATCGTTCTGAACTCGTGGATGCACACGCCGCAGGGCTTCGAGATGGTCGATGGCCAGGCCTTCGCGACCGATTGGTGGGCGATCATCTTCAACCCCTCGATGCCCTACCGCTTCACCCACATGATGCTGGCGAGTTTCCTGACCGTCGGTTTCCTGGTGGCGGGCATCTCCGCCTTCCGCTGGCTGCTGGGCGACCGCTCGCGCGAGGTGCGGGCGACGCTCAAGGTCGGCGTGTCGATGGGCGCGCTGCTGATCCCGGTGCAGATCTACATGGGCGACCTGCACGGGCTGAACACACTGGAATACCAGCCCGCCAAGGTCGCCGCGATGGAAGGCAACTGGGAGACACAGACCAACGTGCCGCTGCTGCTGTTCGCGCTGCCCGACGAGGAGGCGCGCATGAACCGGTTCGAGATCGGCATTCCCAACCTCGCCTCGCTGATCCTGACCCACCATGCCGATGGCGAGGTGCCGGGCCTGAACGATTTCGTCGCCGAGGATGGCACGGCCCTGCACCCGCCGGTGACCATGGTGTTCTGGTCCTTTCGCGTCATGGTCGGCACCGGCCTCGCGATGCTGCTCCTGAGCTGGGCCTCGGTCTGGTTCATGTGGCGCCGTCGCGCGCGGCACGAGGGCCGGATCGCGGGCCACTGGTTCGCCGTCGAGGGGCTGCCCAAGCCGATCCTCTACGCGCTGGTGCCGATGAGCTTCGCGGGTTGGGTGGCCACGCTCGCGGGCTGGTACACCACCGAGATCGGCCGCCAGCCGTGGCTGGTGAACGGGGTGATGACCACCGAGATGGCAGTGGCCGATGTGCCCGCGCCGATGGTGGCCGGCACGCTGATCACCTACCTGGCGATCTACGCCGCCCTCATCGCCGCCTATGTCGGCGTCATCGTCTACCTGGCGGGCAAGGCCGCTCGGGGCGACGACACCCGCGCCGACAGCATGTTCCACTCCGGCAAGGCCGGCGTGGCGGCCCTCGACCCGGCGGAGTGACCGCGATGCTGCCTGATTTCTCCAACCCCGCCGACTGGCTGCCCTGGGCTTTCGCCTCGCTGATGGGGCTGTCGATCCTGATCTACGTCGTGCTCGACGGGTTCGACCTTGGCGTCGGCGTGCTGTTTCCGCTGGCCACGCCGGCGGAGCAGGATCGCATGATCGGGTCCATCGGGCCGTTCTGGGATGCGAACGAGACCTGGCTGGTGCTGGCGGTCGGGCTGCTTCTGGTGGCCTTTCCCACGGCGCACGGGATGATCCTGACGGCGCTCTACCTGCCGGTCTTCGTGATGCTGGTGGGGCTGATCCTGCGCGGGGTGGCGTTCGAGTTCCGGGCCAAGGCGCGCGATCGCCACCGGCGGCTGTGGAACCGGCTGTTCTTTGCCGGCTCGCTGATGACGGCGCTGGCGCAGGGGTTCATGCTTGGCCTCTACATCATGGGGCTGGAACAGACCTGGGCCACCTATGCCTTCGCCATGGTGACGGCGGTGTTTCTTGCCGTCGGCTACAGCTTCATCGGCGCGACCTGGCTGATCCACAAGACCGAGGGGCCGCTGCAGCGCAAGGCGGTGCGCTGGGGCCGCGAAAGCCTGTGGGGCGTGGTGCTGGGCGTCGGCGCCGTCTCGCTGGCGACTCCGCTGGTGTCGCCGCGCATCTTCGAGAAATGGCTGAGCTTCCCCGAGACCCTCTATCTCGCGCCGCTGCCGATCGTGTCGATGCTGCTGATCCTGGGGCTCTGGCGGCTGGTGCGGGTGATGCCGTTGGAGGGCGACCGCCGGTCGTGGCTGCCCTTCGCCATGGCGACGGTGCTCTTCACGCTTGCCTATGTCGGCATGGCCTACAGCTTCTATCCCTATGTCGTGCCGGACCGGCTGACGATCTACGAGGCCGCGGCGGCGCCCGAAAGCCTGTTCATCATCCTGATCGGGGCGTGTGTCGTGGTGCCGGTGATCCTGGGTTACACGGTGCTGGCCTACACGATCTTTCGCGGCAAGGCGACCGAGCTTCGGTACTACTGACGCCGGACCGGTCCGGTGGCGTCGTGCCAGGGTCCAAATCGCGCGGCCCAAATTGACACTTCCGTTCGCCCTCGCCATCAAGGGGCAGGATCATGGGCTCTGGGCCGGACGGGATGCGGTGCGATGACAGTGAACGGGCCGATTTCCCTGTGGGACAGCTCCGCCGAGGAACGCGCGCCGGAGGTGGCCGCCCACCTGCCTGACCGGGTCGATCTGGCGATCGTCGGCGGCGGCTACACCGGCCTCTCGACAGCGCTCCATGCCGCGCAGGCGGGGCTTTCGGCGCATGTGATCGAGGCCCACGAGATCGGGCACGGCGGGTCCGGGCGCAACGTCGGCCTCGTCAACGCCGGCGTCTGGATGCCGCCCGCACAGGTGCGCGCGGCGCTGGGCCCCGACTACGGCCCGCGCTTCCTGCGCCGCTTCGCCGACGGCCCGGCGATGGTCTTCGACCTGATCGAGCGCCACCAGATCCGCTGCGAGGCGACGCGGGCTGGAACGATCCATGCCGCCCATGCGGCGTCGGGCCTGCGCGATCTCGAGGGGCGCCTGCGCGAATGGGCGGCGATGGGCGAACCGGTCGAGATGCTCGACCGCGACGCCACGGCCGAGGCGCTGGGAACCGAGGCCTATGTCGGCGGCCTGCTCGATCACCGGGCGGGCACCGTGAACCCGATGGGCTATTGCCGCGGCCTCGCCCGCGCCGCACGGGCAGCAGGGGCCGGGATCAGCACCGGCGTGCGGGTGACGGGGCTGCACAAGCAGCAAGGCGGATGGCGGGTCGAGACCGACCACGGCCCGGTCAGCGCGCGCGCCGTGGTGCTGGGCACCAACGCCTATACCGACAGCCTCTGGCCGGGGCTGAACGCGACCTTCACGACGATCCACTACCTCCAGTTCGCCACCGTGCCCCTTGGGCCGGAGGCGGACCACATCCTGCCCGGGCGGCAAGGGGTCTGGGATACCGCGCCGGTGATGACCTCGATCCGCCGCGACGCGCGCGGGCGGCTGATCGTCGGCACCATGGGCCGCGTCCTCGGCAATCGCGACCGGGGGCTCTCGCGCCGCTGGGCCGACCGGACGGTGAGGCGCCTGTTCCGGTCCCTCGGACCGGTGGCGTTCGAGGAGGCGTGGCACGGACAGATCGCCATGACCCCCGACCACCTGCCGCGCATCCATGTGCTGGACGAGGGGCTTTACACCCCCATCGGCTACAACGGGCGCGGCATCATCACCGGCACGATCTTCGGTCAGGCGATGGCCGACCTGCTGACGGGCATGGAGCCCGCCGACCTGCCGCTGCCGGTGACGGACCTCGCCGCCGTCACCACCGCGCCGCTGATGCGCCGGGTCTATGACCTGAGCTTTGCCGCGAACCAGTTGATCAAGGGATTCTGACATGGGTCTGCCGACCGTTCGGGTGGGCGTCGATATCGGCGGCACCTTCACCGATGTTGCGCTGCAGGGGCCGGATGGCCTGGTGACCGGAAAGGTGCTGACCGACTACGCCCAGCCCGAGCGCGCGATCCTGGCCGCGACCCTCGCCGCCGCGCGGCAGGCCGGGATCGCACCGGGCGACATCGGGCAGGTGATCCACGGCACCACGCTGGTCACGAACGCGCTGATCGAACGACGCGGCGCGCGCATGGCCTTCATCACCACCGAGGGCTTTCGCGACGTCATCGAGATGCGGAGCGAGAACCGGTTCGAGCAATACGACCTGAACCTGTCGCTGCCCCTGCCGATGGTGCCGCGCAAGGACCGCTTCACGCTGAACGAACGCATGGGGCCGAAGGGCGAGGTGCTGCTGCCGCTCGACCCGGCCGAGGCCCGCGCCATGGCCGAGCGGATCGTGGCGGCGGGCTACGAGGCCGTGGCCATCGGCCTCATGCACGCCTACGCCAACGACGCCCACGAACGGATGATGGCCGCGGCGCTGGCCGATCTTGCGCCGGATCTGTCGGTTTCCATCTCCTGCGTGATCTCGCCGCAACTGCGCGAACTGCCGCGCTTCAACACGGTGATCGCCAACGCCTACGTCCAGCCGCGGGTGTCGGCCTATCTGGGGCGGCTGGTCGAAAGCCTGCGCGCGGCGGGCATCGACGCGCCGGTGTTCCTGATGCACTCCGGCGGGGGCCTCATCTCGGTCGACACGGCGGCGGAACAGCCGGTACGCCTGCTGGAATCCGGGCCGGCGGGCGGGGCGATCTTTGCCGCGCGCTACGCCCGTGCGCATGGCATCGACCGGGTGCTCAGCTTCGACATGGGCGGGACGACGGCCAAGATCTGCCTGGTCGAGGACGCCACCCCCAAGACCGCCAACAGCTTCGAGATTGCGCGCACCTACCGCTTCAAGAAGGGCTCGGGCATGACCGTCTCGACCCCGGTGGTCGAGATGGTGGAGATCGGGGCGGGCGGCGGCTCCATCGCGTCGGTCGATACGTTGGGCCGCATCCAGGTCGGCCCGCGCTCGGCCGGGTCGGAGCCGGGGCCGGCCTGCTACCAGCGCGGCGGGGCGGAGCCCACCGTGACCGACGCCAATCTTGTCCTCGGCCGGCTCGACCCCGACGGTTTCGCGGGCGGGGCCATTCCGCTCTCGGCGGCGCTGGCCGAAACGGCGATGGGCGCGGTCGCGGCGCAGCAGGGCATCTCCGTGCAAGACACCGCCTTCGGCGTGACCGAGATGGTGGATGAAAACATGGCCAACGCCGCCCGCGTCCACGCGGTGGAGAACGGGCGCGACATCGAGGGGTTCACCATGGTCGCCTTCGGTGGCGGCGCGCCGCTTCACGCCTGCCGCCTGTGCGAGAAACTGGGCCTCAAGGCGCTGCTGATCCCGCCGGGGGCGGGCGTGGGATCGGCCATCGGCTTCCTGCGCGCGCCGTTCAGCTTCGAGGCGACGCGCGGGTTGTTCCAGCCGCTCGACGGGTTCGACGCGGAGGTGGTGAACGCCTCGCTCGCCGCCATGGAGCGCGAGGCGCGCGCCTTCGTCGATACCGGCGCGGCGGGGGCGGAGACGGTGACCAGGCTCACCGCCTTCATGCGCTACCGCGGGCAGGGCTGGGAAATCCCGGTGCCGCTGTCGCAGGCGCGTTTTGCGGCCAGCGATGTGCCCGCCCTGATCGCCGCGTTCGAGGCGGCCTATCGCGCGCTCTTCGGCCGGATCATCGACGGGCTGATGCCCGAGATCACCAACTGGTCGCTCACCGTCGCCTCGCGCCCGCCCGAGCCTGCGGCGGTCAGGCGTCTGCTCGACGGCCCGCCCGCCGCCCTGCGCCGCACGCGCCGGTTCCTCGACGCAGCCCTGAGGCGGGAGGTCGAGGCGGTGGAGGTGGCGCGCGCCGCCATGACGCCCGGCGCGGTGGTGGAGGGGCCCGCGATCATCACCGAGGACGAGACCTCCACCATCGTCACCTCGGCCTTCCGCGCCATCGGGCAAGCCGATGGCTGCCTGCTCCTGATCCGCAAGGAGGCAAAGACATGACGCCCGACACCATCGACTTCCAGATCATGTGGAACCGCCTCATCGCGGTGGTCGAGGAACAGGCGACGACCCTGATCCGCACCGCCTTTTCGACCAGCGTGCGCGAGGCGGGCGACCTGTCGGCGGGCCTGTTCGACCGGCAGGGGCGGATGATGGCGCAGGCCGTCACCGGCACCCCCGGCCACGTCAACGCGATGGCCGAAAGCGTCGGCCATTTCATCCGCGAGATCGGGCCGCAGAACATCTTCGACGGCGACGTCTACCTGACCAACGACCCCTGGATGGGCACCGGCCACCTGCACGACATCACGGTCGTCACGCCGGTGTTCCGCAAGGGCGTGCAGGTGGGCTTCTTCGCCGCCACCGCCCATGTCGTCGATATCGGCGGGCGCGGCTTCGGCCCCGACGGGCGCGAGGTCTACGAGGAAGGCCTCCTGATCCCGATCTCCAAGTTCGCCGAACGCGGCACCGTCAACGACATGCTCATCCGCATGGTCCGCGCCAATGTCCGCACGCCCGACCAGACGGTCGGCGACCTCTACTCACTCGCCGCCTGCAACGCCGCTGGCGACCGGCGGCTCCACGCGATGCTGGACGAGTTCGGGATCGACGATCTGGACGCGTTGTCGGAGTTCATCCTCACCGCCAGCCGCCGCGCGACCGAGGCCGCCATCGCCAAGGTTCCCAACGGCACCTACCGCAACACCATGACCGTCGACGGGTTCGAGGCGCCGGTCGAGATGGTGGTGACGCTGCAGGCCGGGGGCAGCCGCATCCGCGCCGATTTCACCGGCACCAGCGGCATGAGCAGCTTCGGCGTCAACGTCCCCGAGGTCTACACCCGCGCCTATGCCTGCTACGCGCTGAAATGCGCGATCGCGCCCGAGGTGCCGAACAACGCCGGCAGCCTCGCGCCCTTCGAGATCACCGCGCCCGAAGGCTCGATCCTCGCCGCCCGCCGCCCCGCGCCGGTGTCGGTGCGACACGTCCTCGGCCATCTCGTGCCCGACGTCGTGCTGGGCGCGTTGCACCAGGCCCTCCCCGGCACGGTACCGGCCGAAGGCGCCTCGGCACTGTGGAACATCCAGATTTCGGCGCGGCCGAGCGACCCCGACAGCGGGCTGCCCAATGCGGAAATCCTGATGTTCAACTCCGGCGGCACCGGCGCGCGCCCCGCGCTCGACGGGCTCTCGGCCACCGCTTTCCCCTCGGGCGTGTCGACCATGAGCGTCGAGGCGACCGAGCATGTCGGGCCGATCATCGTCTGGCGCAAGGATCTGCGCCCCGGTTCCGGCGGGGCGGGGGCCACGCGCGGTGGCCTCGGTCAGGTGATCGAGATCGGCGCGCGCGACGGCTACGACCTGTGGTTCAACGCCATGTTCGACCGGGTCGATCACCCCGCCCTCGGCCGCGAGGGCGGGCAGCCCGGCGCACCGGGGCGGGTGGAGCTGTCGGACGGCACCAAGCTGCGGTCGAAGGGGCGGCAAAACATCGCAACGGGCCAGCGCCTGCGCCTGAGCCTGCCCGGCGGGGGCGGCTACGGCGACCCGCGTACGCGCGACGCACGCGCGGTGGCCGCCGACCTGGAGGCCGGCCTGATCGACGCCGAGACCGCGGCGCGGAGCTACGGACAGGACCGCACCGAGGCGTGACGCGCGCGCGAATCGGGGGCGCCTGTCCTGCATCGGCCCGAAGGCGCGACGAGGGCGAGTCCGGCGCTCAGATTGGCGAATGCCTGCCTACCCAGCGGCAAGTGGCCTGAAACTGCCCCGTTTCCCGTGGCTTGGCAGTATTCAGAAGCTCCGAATGAGACTATAGTTGATCAACATGCGCCTGCGCCGTCACCTGGGAGGGACGCCAAGATGATACGCTCCGAGCTGATCCAGAAGCTGTCAGACGAGAACCCGCACCTTTACCAGCGCGATGTCGAGCGCATCGTGAACGCGATCTTCGACGAGATCATCGAGGCGATGGCCAGCGGCAACCGGGTCGAGCTGCGCGGCTTCGGCGCGTTCTCGGTGAAGCAGCGCGACGCCCGCATCGGTCGCAATCCGCGCACCGGCGAAAGCGTCGAGGTCGAGGAAAAGCACGTCCCTTTCTTCAAGGCCGGGAAACTGCTACGCGAACGGCTGAACGGCGACGCGTGAAAGACCTCGGAGCTTCCTGGACATGACATTCCTTCGATATCTGAAATACCTCTTCCTCATCGTCGTGGCATTGGCCCTCGTGCTGATGGCGATGGCCAACCGCGAGATCGTGACGCTCGAGGTGATCCCGCCCGATCTGGCCGCCTGGTTCGGCATCCAGTACGGGATCGAGCTGCCGCTGTTCCTCGTCATCCTCGGCGGTGTCGTGGTCGGCGTGCTGGTCGGCTTCGTCTGGGAATGGCTGCGCGAGCATCGCCACCGGGCCGAGGCCAAGACGCAGAAGCGCAACGCCCAGGCGCTGGAGCGTGAGGTGAAGACCCTCAAGGGGCCCGAGCGCGGCAGTCAGGACGAGATCATCGCCCTGGTGGACGGACCCGGCCCGGCGCGCTGAGCCGATGGCGACCGCGATCAAATTCTGCGGCCTCTCGAGGCCGCAGGACATATCCGCCGCGGCCGCAGCCGGCGCCCGTTACGTCGGCTTCGTGTTCTTTCCGAAATCGCCGCGCAATGTCAGCCTGGACATGGCCCGCGCCCTGGCGCTGTCGGTGCCGGTGGGCGTGGCCAAGGTCGCGCTGACGGTGGATGCCGATGACGCCGCGCTGGATGCGCTGGTGGCGCAGGTTCCGCTCGACATGCTGCAGTTGCACGGCGACGAATCGCCCGCCCGCGTGGCCGAGGTGCGGGCGCGCTACGGGCTGCCGGTGATGAAGGCGCTGGGGATCGCCACCGCCGCCGACCTCGCCCGCATCACCGCGTACGAGGCCGTCGCCGACCAGCTCCTGATCGACGCCAAACCGACCGAAGGGGCAGACCTGCCCGGCGGCAACGGGCTCGCCTTCGACTGGCGGCTTCTGGCCGGGCGGAAATACTGGACGAAGCCCTGGATGCTGGCCGGCGGCCTGACCGAGGGCAACGTGGCCGAGGCGGTGCGCCTGACCGGCGCACGGCAGGTCGATGTCTCCTCCGGCATCGAGATCGCGCCGGGGGTGAAGGATGCGGACCGCATGGCCGCCTTCGCCGCGGCGCTCGCCGATTGACGCACCGCGCCCGGCGCGTTTCGTGCCGCCTTACCCTTGCCCCGTGACAGGTGCCGCGCTACCCCTATCCCTCGACCAAGCGGAGGCGAAACATGCCCGACGACATCCCCAACAGCTTCATGACCGGCCCCGACGACAAGGGCCGCTTCGGCGATTTCGGCGGGCGTTTCGTGTCCGAGACGCTGATGCCCCTGATCTTGCAGCTCGAGGAACAGTACGAGCACTCAAAGACCGACCAGAGCTTCTGGGACGAGATGCACTTTCTCTGGAAGCACTACGTCGGCCGCCCCTCGCCGATGTATTTCGCCGAACGCCTGACCGAGCGGCTGGGCGGCGCGAAGATCTACTTCAAGCGCGACGAGCTGAACCACACCGGCGCGCACAAGATCAACAACGTGCTGGGCCAGATCATCCTTGCCCGCCGCATGGGCAAGACCCGGATCATCGCCGAAACCGGCGCCGGGCAGCACGGTGTCGCCACCGCGACGGTCTGCGCCAAGTTCGGGCTGAAATGCGTGGTCTACATGGGCGCGCATGATGTCGAGCGGCAGGCGCCCAACGTGTTCCGGATGAAGCTGCTGGGGGCCGAGGTGATTCCGGTGACGTCGGGCCGCGGCACGCTGAAGGACGCGATGAACGATGCGCTGCGCGACTGGGTGACCAACGTGCGCGACACGTTCTACTGCATCGGCACGGTGGCCGGCCCGCATCCCTACCCGGCGATGGTGCGCGATTTCCAGGCGATCATCGGCAAGGAAGCCCGCGAACAGATGCTCGAGGCCGAGGGGCGCCTGCCCGACACGATCATCGCCGCCATCGGCGGCGGCTCGAACGCCATGGGCCTGTTCTACCCGTTCCTCGACGACACCGAGGTCGCGATCATCGGCGTGGAGGCCGGGGGAAAGGGCGTGAACGAGAAGATGGAGCATTGCGCCAGCCTCACCGGCGGCCGCCCCGGCGTGCTGCACGGCAACCGCACCTACCTGCTGCAGGACGAGGACGGCCAGATCCTCGAGGGGCATTCGATCTCGGCCGGCCTCGACTATCCGGGCATCGGCCCGGAACACGCCTGGCTGCACGACATCGGCCGCGCGCAATACGTCTCGATCACCGATGTGGAGGCGCTGGCGGCGTTCCAGCTGTCGTGCGAGACCGAAGGCATCATTCCCGCGCTGGAACCCTCGCACGCGCTGGCCCATGTCGCCAAGATCGCGCCGGACCTGCCGAAGGATCACATCATCTGCATGAACATGTGCGGCCGCGGCGACAAGGACATCTACACCGTCGCCAAGGCGCTGGGGTGGGACATGTCGGGGGCCTGAACCGCGTGCCGGGGCATCATGCCCCGGCGTCCACCGCGTGGTTTTCCAGCACCTCGAGCGGCACGATCTCCAGCGCGCGGGCATGGGTGGCGGCAAGGTTCACGCGCGGCGCCACACCGTCTTCGTGGGCCTGCAGGAACCGCCCGGCGCACAGGCACCAGTGATCGCCGGGCTTCAGCCCCGCAAAGCCGAACTCGGGGTGCGGCGTCGACAGGTCGTTGCCGACATATTTCGAGAAGGCCAGGAATTCCGCCGTCATCACCGCGCAGACCGTGTGACTGCCGCGATCCTCGGCACAGGTGTCGCACGCCCCGTTGCGGAAGAAGCCGGTCATCGGATCGCGCGAGCACTCCTGCAGCGGTCCGCCCAGAACATTGACCGAAGCGTCCATCTTGAGTGCCATCGCCATCTCCTCGTTTCGACGTGTCGTTCCCGGTCCAAGCTAACCACTGGCGCGTGTCAGGCAATGATCAGTGCAGCCATTTGATCCGGCGACCGCAAAAATCCACGCGCGCCAGCCTGTTCGGCGCCCAAAACAGGAACGACGCGCACGGTGATGGCGAGCATGCGACGCATGGTTTTCCCTTGCCGCATCAGCAATGCAGGCGCGGCGAGCGGGCGCAGCAATGACCTAGAGCGTGTCGCGCCTGATTCGAGTCGTGCATTCCCGATCCGGGGCGAGGCAGCGTTTGCAAAGCACTACGCGTTCGCCCCGGACCGGGAATTCGATCTGGTGCGACGCGCTCTAGCGAAACTTGTCGAGCAGGCGCTGGACCGGGCTGCGCGTGTCTGGTCCGGGGGTGTCATCGTCGCCTTTCGGCGCCTCCGACGCGGGCGGCGCGGGCCTGGTCCTGGAGGATCGCGGCGGCGCGGTGCGCAGCGACACCGCGTTCAGGAACCGGCCGCTGTCACCTTTCGCAAGCTCCGGCGCACCGTCCGAGATCCCGCCGAGCAACTCGTCGAGCCATTTCTGCTCGGCCTTGCCGAAATCCGACAGTACATAGCCCGCCACCCGATCCTTGTGGCCGGGATGCCCGATGCCCAGCCGGACGCGGTGGTAGGCCTCGCCGACATGCTGGTGCAGCGAGCGGAGCCCGTTGTGCCCGGCATGCCCGCCGCCCGACTTCACCCGGCATTTGAACGGCGCAAGGTCCAGTTCGTCGTGAAACACGGTGACATCGGTCGCGGCCAGCTTGTAGAACCGCATCGCCTCGCCCGCCGACTGGCCCGACAGGTTCATGAAGGTCTCGGGCTTGAGCAAGATCACCTTTTCGCCGCCCAGCGTGCCTTCGCTCAGACTGCCCTGGAACTTCGCCCGCCAGGGACCGAAGCCATGGTCGGCCGCGATCCGCTCCACCGCCATCCAGCCGATGTTGTGCCGGTTGGCGGCGTATTTCGCGCCCGGATTGCCCAGTCCGACCCAGAGCTGCATCGTTCCTTGCCCCCGCTTGCTGTCCGCGCGGCCGGTGATGCCAGCCGAGCCCGCGTTTGCCAAGCCCGAAGGCCGCGTGGCAAGGTGGCGTGACTGTGCAGGAGGCCGAGCGATGCCCGAGATCCCGGAAACGATGCGCGCGCTGATGCTGGCGGACCGCGACCGGCTGGAGCTGCAGGAGCTGCCGGTTCCCCGGCCGGGGCCGGGGCAGATGCTGGTGCGCATGGCCGCCTCGCCGGTGAACCCGTCCGACCTGATGACGGTGAAGGGGGAATACGGCACCACGGCCGATTACCCGTTCGTGCCGGGGCTGGAAGGATCGGGGACGGTGGTGGCCGTGGGCCCGGGCCTGCTGGCGCGCTGGATGATGGGCCGCCGCGTGGCGCTGGCCACCGGCACGGGCGGGCTGTGGGCCGAATATGCCGTGGTCGGCGCCGCGCGGGCGATCCCGCTGCCCGAAGGCGTGTCGCTGGGGTCCGGCGCGATGTCGGCGGTCAACCCGCTGACGGCCATCGCGCTGGTGTCGCTGGCGCAGAGGGGCGGGCACCGGGCGGTGGTGTCGACCGGCGCGGGCGGGCAGCTTGGCCGGATGATCCGCAAGCGCGCCAGGGCGAAGGGGGTGAAGGTCATCAACATCGTGCGCCGGGCCGAGCAGGTGGCGGCGCTGGAGGCCGAGGGCGCGCGTCATGTCCTCAATTCCTCGGACGCGCGGTTCGATGCCGATCTGGCGCAGCTGTGCCGCGAGCTGCGCTGCCGCATGGGGTTCGACGCGGTGGGCGGCGAGATGACGGGGCGCCTGGCCGAGGCGCTGGCGCCCGGCGGCGAGATCCTGGTCTACGGCGCGCTGGACCAGGCGCCCGTGCGGCTGCATCCGGGGACGATGATCTTCAAGGAGGTGACGGTGAGGGGTTTCTGGCTCTCGAAATGGCTGCCGCGCAAGCCCCTGCCGCTGATGCTGTGGCATGCGCGCGAGGCGACGCAGGCGCTGAAGGGCGGCTTTGCCGTCAGCGAGGTGGCGCGGATCGTCCCGCTGGTGGAGGCCGGCGCGGGGATCGCGGCCTATGCCGAGGCGATGTCGGCGGGCAAGACCCTGATCCGCCTGTCAAACGACGACCTGGGCATCGCCCCTGCCGCGTGACGCGCCGCGAATTTGCCATGGTCATGGGCGACGCCGCCACCCATGATGCCGACACCACGACCCAGCCGAAGGCACCGCCCGTGACCGATTTCCGACTGAACGGGATTTCCCTGAGCCTGCCCGAGGGGCTGGCGACGGCGTCGATCCTCGAAAAGCTCGCAGATGGCACCTATGAGGAGGATGAGGCGCGATCCGCCGACCGCTGCGTGCGCCCTGGGTTTCGCGTGCTCGAACTGGGCGCCGGCATCGGATATGTGACGGCCATGTGCGCCAAACGCGCCGGCCCCGCCAATGTCATGTCGGTGGAGGCGAACGCCGCGCTGTTGCCGGTGATCGAGGCCAACCTCGCGCGCAACGGCCTGTCGGGCGTGACGCTGATCCACGGTGCCGCGACCGGCCCGGTCGAGGAGGGGGCGACGGCGTCCTTCTCCGTCTCCGAGGGCTACACGGGGTCGAGCCTCGACGGCAAGGGCCGCGCGGTGCAGGTGCCGCTGATCTCGGTCCATGACCTGATCCGGGCGCACAAGCCGCATGTGGTGCTGATGGATGTGGAAGGCGCCGAGGCCGAGATGTTCAACAGGCTATGGAAATGTCCGTTGCGGTTCTGCGTGATGGAACTTCACCCCAAGAAATACCACGCCCGCACGATCAAGAAGATCGTCGACCACATGTCGGCCATGGACATGACCTACGATCCCGTCACATCGCGCGGCAAGGTGCTGGGATTTCGCAAGGTCTGGGGTGCGGCGGACGCGCCCGACTCGCTCGACGACGAGGCCGAGGCGTGACACGCAAAACGCCGCCCCGGTTCGGGGGCGGCGTTGCGTGTCTTGCAGCAAGGAAGGTCGGAGGCCTCAGGCCTCCTCTTCCTCGGCTTCCGCAGCATCGGCATTGTCCGAGCTGACGAGGCCGGAGGGCGCCGACAGGTTGGCGATGACGAAATCGCGGTCGATCGTCGGCTTCGCGCCCTCGGGCAGGTCCACGTCGGAGATGTGGATGACATCCCCGATGACGCGGCCCGCCAGATCCACGGTGACGTGATCGGGGATATCGCCCGCGGTCACCATCAGCTCCACCTCGGGGCGCACCACGGTCAGGACGCCGCCGCGCTTGAGGCCCGGTGCTTCCTCGTGGTTGATGAACTCCACGGGGATGAACAGGGCGACGCGCGAGGTGCGGCGCAGGCGCATGAAATCCACATGCGTCGGCAGATCCTTCACCACGTCGCGCTGGACGCCGCGACAGATCACGCGCACATCGTCCTGGCCTTCGACCTTGAGGTTGAAGAGGGTCGACAGGAACCGCCCCTGCTTCAGCCGCTTGAGCAGCACGTTGTAGGGGATCTGGATGGCGATCGGGTCTGCGCCGCCACCATAGACGACTCCGGGCACCTTGCCTTCACGGCGAGCTTGACGGGCGGCCCCCTTGCCTGTCCCCGTCCGTGCCTCGGCGATAAGATCTGGAATCTCACCAGCCATTGCTATTCTCCATATATCGAAGGGGCTGCCTCCAAGGGTGTCGGGCCCCGGTTGAAGGCCGCCGGATAGGGCGGAATCGCCGCGATGTAAAGCCGCAATCAGGCGGCGCGGGCGATGCCGAGCCGGTCGCGCAGGTCCGGCGGCAGCAGACGCGCGGCACCGATCCGCGGCAGCTGCATCTCGGGGATGATGCGTCCCTCGCCATAGCGGGCGATGTAGGCGGCGTGGTTGTCGAAGGATCGGCGCAGGTCGTAGTCGACATAGCTTTCGGTCGCGGCCCCTTCGGCAAGCAGAAGGTCATGCGCCTCGGTCTCGATGTGGAACACCTCGTAGCTGGCGGCAAGCGTGCTCACCGGCTCGAAGGCGATGGTGGCACCGTTCACCAGCGCACCGGCGTTGATCAGCATGCCGCCCACCAGCATCGCGTGATCGGCGGTGACGCGCAGGTCGCGGTCCGGCAATCCGCCGCCAAGCGCGCCCGCCGCGATGCGCACGAGGCGCAGGCGGTCGGTCGTTTCGGCAAAGACGGTCGACACGGTCTGGCGGAACACCCAGACCACGGGAATGTCGCGGCCATCGGCGGTCGTGATCATGTCGCCGGGCTGCAGCGCCTCGACCGCCGTGCTGCCCGTCGGCGTCGCGATGTCGGTCCCTGCGGCGAAGCAGGTGATGGTCAGGTAGTATTCGGCGGGAATCGTTATCACACTGGCGTCGCCGACGTCCTTGTCGAACCTGATCGTAATCAGTTCGGGGCTGCCGTAGGAAACCCAGTCCGCGAAACTGATCCTGTAGGAAAATATGCCCGCGTTGGCATCGACGACGTTGATGGTGCCGTACAACGGGTTGATCCCCGCAAGAAACGGCGTTTCGCTCTCTTCGAACACCACCTCGGGGGCGAACCGATACTGCATGTCGAAGGTGATCACGTTGGTTTCGCCCGGCGACAGGTCGATGCTGCCGTATCCTTCCGCAAGCTCGCGACCTTCCGACGGGATGTTCCAGATACCCGGAACCGTCGTGTCGGTGTCGGCACCGGTCGGGACTGTCTGAAATTCTACAGGAGTGGCAACCATATCGTGTTCCTTTGTGAACCTTGATCAAAGCGTGCGATTCTGAACCGCGTATCCGAACCGGCCATCCGGCCTGCGCAGGGCTGTGTAGACGCGCGTGATGCCGGGGGTGCGGCCCCGCCGGACAAAGCGCAGGTCCTGTATCTCTTGCGGAAGCGACGCCTCGAAGAACCGCAGCATCCGCCGCGCGCTCCCCTGGCCGTAGGGGGCGACAAGATCCATCACCCAAAGCCGGTCGCCCGACATCCAGTCCTGTGACGTCAGGCGGTGGCCGCTCAGGTGCCGGGCCTCCACCTCGTCGCTCATGTAGGCCCATGTAAGAAGCGCGCGGGGCACGCCGTTCTGGCGCATCAGCGCGAAATGCCCGGTATCCATGGGCGGTTCGATCACGAAGCGAAGGTCGGAAACCGCGATCCGCGCGTAGTTCGGGGCGCGCAGGAACAGGAAGGCAAGCTCTCCCAGGCCGGTCAACTGCTCACGGTTCGGGAATTCCCCGCCCGTGTCGATGACCCGTCTCTGCATCGGCTTGTCCACTCATCAAACAGTTGCACTTGTTACATGTTTCAGAGGTGGGCCGTTCGTCGGCGCTGACAAGGACAAAGCGGGAAATTCGGTATACCCCCGAAAATTCGAGGTAATTTGGCCACATGCGCCTTGCTCCGATCCTTGCGCGATCAGGACGCGCGCGCGGGCAAGAGCCTGGTCTTCACCGAGGGCGGCAACAGCCGTGGCGTCGAGATCCGGATCAGCGGCATCTCTTGGATGATGCGGCCTTCGCCGTAACGTTCAAGATAGGCGGCGTGATTGTCGAAGGCATCGCGCGGAGTGTAGTCGACGAAGCTTTCGGCCGGGCAGTTCTCGGCCAGAAGGACGGAATGCTCCTCGGTCTCGATATGCCAGTAGGTGAAATTCGCCGGCATGCGCGACAGCGGCTCGGCGCGGATGGTCGTGCCGTTCACCAGCGCGCCGGCGTTGATCAGCAGGCCATCGACCACCAGCGCGTGATCGGCGGTGACGATCAGGTCGCGTGACGGGCAGCCGGGGCCGAGCGCATGGGCCGCCACCCGGATCGGCGCGCGCGCCTCGCCCAGGCCGAAGATGTTGGTGATCTCCTGCTGCCAGACCCACAGGACGGGCGTGGCGGTGCCTTCGGCGGTCAGCACGAGGTCATCCGGCTGGAGCGTCTCGATCGGCCGTTCGCCGTCCGGGGTGGCGATCTGCGTGCCGGTCAGGAAGCAGTTGGCGGCGTTTTCGAGGGAGGTCGTGAAAAGTGACGTTTGGCCTGCGTTCGGCACGCTGGAGAGGTCGCTCACGGCACTGTCGTAGGGAACCGAATAAATGCCCCCTGAACTGAGGAAGATCCCGTAGTTCTGGCCACCGACCGAGACGTAAAATCCGGAGAATTTGCTCGAGTTCAGGCTGAACGTGTCGCTGCCTTGCGTCAGCACACCGTCGTTTCCGACATCCGCGACCTTCGCGCCCGATGCGAGATTGGGGGGGTTTTTGACACCCCAGCTCAACGTCCCGTCCGCTACAGTGGTCCCAAACAACATGATGTAATGCGTCGGCACGAAGTCGGGCATGGCACCTGTCCTGATACAACGCGCGGCCGTCGTGCCGCGCTTTACAGGATCTCGTTACAGCATTGATTGGTTAACCGATGGTTAACACGAGAAAAGGTGGTGAGGTGATATCAACCGCCTCGGCCATGGCGGCGCTGGCACCGGCCCGCCGCTCCGTGCGTCCCTCCGCCTGCCCCATCGGGGGAGTTTACGCCCCTCCCGTGCCCGTCTATCACGCACAGGCACGCCAGCGAGGAGAGACGCGCGATGTCCAGCCACGGTGATCCCGTTCCGATGACCGCCCGCACGGGCACGCGGCTTGCCGGCGTCGCCGATGTGCCGGGCGACAAGTCGATCTCGCACCGGTCGCTGATCCTGGGCGCGATGGCGGTGGGCGAGACGGTGATCACCGGCCTCCTCGAAGGGCAGGACGTGCTCGACACCGCGCGTGCGATGCGCGCCTTCGGGGCCGAGGTCACGCGCGACGACGATGGGACCTGGCATGTGCATGGCGTCGGTGTCGGTGGCTTCGCCGAGCCCGAGGACGTGATCGATTGCGGCAATTCCGGTACCGGCGTGCGGCTGATCATGGGGGCGATGGCGACCTGCCCGATCACGGCCACCTTCACCGGCGACGCCTCGCTGCGCTCGCGGCCCATGGCGCGCGTGACCGATCCGCTGGCGCTGTTCGGCACCACCTCGGTGGGGCGCACGGGCGGGCGCCTGCCGATGACCCTGACCGGCGCGGCCGAGCCGGTGCCGGTGCGCTATGCCACCCCCGTGCCCTCAGCGCAGGTGAAATCCGCCGTGCTGCTCGCGGGGCTGAACGCGCCGGGACAGACCGTGGTGATCGAGGCCGAGGCGACGCGCGACCATACCGAGCGGATGCTGGCGGGCTTCGGCGCCGAGATCGCCACCGAGGTGACGCCAGAGGGCCGGGTCATCACCCTGATCGGCCAGCCGGAACTGCGCCCGCAGACCATCACCGTGCCGCGCGACCCAAGCTCCGCCGCGTTCCCGGTCTGCGCGGCGCTGATCGTCGAAGGCTCCGACGTGCTGGTGCCGAACATCGGGCTCAATTCCACCCGCGCGGGCCTGTTCGAGACGCTGCGCGAGATGGGCGCGGATCTGACCTACGAGAACCTGCGCGAGGAGGGCGGCGAGCCGGTCGCCGACCTGCGCGCGCGCCATTCGCCCGACATGCACGGCGTCGAGGTGCCGCCCGAGCGTGCCGCCAGCATGATCGACGAATACCCGATCCTGTCGGTGGTCGCCGCCAGCGCTGTGGGGGCCACGATCATGCGCGGGGTGCGGGAACTGCGGGTCAAGGAATGCGACCGGATCGCCGCCATGGCCGACGGTCTGCGCGCTTCGGGCGTGGAGGTGGAGGACGGGCCGGATTGGTGGATCGTCCATGGCCGCGGGGCCGGCGGCGTCACGGGCGGCGTGACCGTGCGCACGCATCTGGATCACCGTATCGCGATGTCCTTCCTCTGTGCCGGCTTCGCCTCGGTCAAGCCGATCACGGTGGACGACGCCGGGCCGATCGCCACCTCCTTCCCGGTGTTCGAGCCTCTGATGCGGCAGCTTGGCGCACGATTGGACCGGGCCAACCGCGGATGAGCACGGTAGCATGGCGTCTCCGGTTCACTGGTCGAAAGGGTCTCCATGACGTTCACGGTCGCCATCGACGGGCCCGCCGCGGCGGGAAAGGGCACGATCAGCCGCGCGGTCGCCGCCCGGTTCGGCTTTGCGCATCTCGATACCGGGCTGCTCTACCGCGCGGTCGGGCGGCGGATGCTGCTGGGCGAGGCGCCGGTCGCGGCGGCCCGAACGCTGGTGCCCGAAGACATGGCCGAGCCTGACGCGCTGCGCACGGCCGCGGTGGCCGAGGCCGCCAGCAAGGTCGCCGTGATCCCCGAGGTGCGCGCGGCGCTGCTCGATTTCCAGCGCGCCTTCGCCCGACGGTCGGGTGGCGCCGTGCTTGACGGGCGCGACATCGGTACGGTCATCTGCCCCAACGCGGAGGTGAAGCTGTTCGTCACCGCAAGCGCCGAGGTGCGGGCCGGGCGGCGCTGCAAGGAACTGCGCGAGGCGGGGCACGACACCGACTTCGACACGGTCCTTGCCGATGTCCGCGCCCGCGATGCCCGCGATGCGGACCGCACGGCCGCACCGATGCTGGCGGCGCCCGACGCCCTGGTGCTCGACACCAGCGCGATGGCGGTGGAGGAAGCGGTGGCAACCGCGATTGCTGCCGTCGCTGCGGTGCGCCCGGGCTGACGGCGTCAGGGGCCGCTGCGGCATGCGGCGGGTCAGTTCAGGTGCATGACCCGGCCGCGGATGCGGAACGCGATGGACAGGACGGCAAGACAGGCGGTAAGGCCCAGAATGCCGCTGACGACATAGGCCATGATGCTGGGCAGGTTCACCGCCTCCGGCAGCACGCGGTGGCGGACGATGTGCAGGCCCAGCGAATTCATCAGCGCAGTCAGCACCCCAGCGGCGACGATCAGGCGCCAGGCCACCGGTTCGCTCATCGGTTCGTTGGCGCGCCCGGACGACCAGGCGAGGAACGCGAAGACCATCGGCGCGGTCGTCGCCAGCACGGTCAGGCTTGCCGCGTGGGTGACCAGACCGACGCCGGGGCTGCCGTAGAGAGCCAGCCCGAGGGCGAGGCCCGGGGCCAGGTAGACCGCCGACATCCAGCGTTCGTAATAGGCGACGATCACCCAGTAGCCCAGCGGCAGGTACACCAGCATGGCCGACTGGAAAACCTCGCCGAACACCATCTGCTCGAGCGGGCGAATGATCTCATGCGTGACGAGGATCAGAATCGTCAGGATGCCGCTGAGAACGGCGGTTTTCAGGATCGGGTTGTCGTGCACGAATGCTGCCTCCAGCTTTCATCCGTCAAGTTCCCGCTCTGGAACATATCCAGCGCGGGAACGCAACGAATTGCACCCCAATCAGGGACGGTACAGCGCGTTCACGCCGGTTGTCTACACCGCTGCCACGAAAGATGATCGCCCGCCGGGCGCGTGTCAGTCGATCTGGATGCTGTAGGTGCCCGCAGGCAGACCCTCGGACCGCTTGATCAAGCCCCGCTCGACCAGCCGCCGCAACGCCCGGTGAAAGGTCGGTTGCGAGATGTCGATCAGGGTCGGATGCTGGCGGACCATCTCGGTCCGGGCAATGACCCCGTGGTTCGGGTCCTTCGTGCTTGAAGCGAAAAACGCGATGAGAATATCGCGTTCCTTGCGTTCCAGAGACGCCAACCCAAGGTCCACTTCCATTTCGTGAACCACTTCGCGCAGGTTCGAAAGCTGCGCAAGCAAAGATAATTTCCCCATTGTCCCCAAGTTCCGTTACGCAACATGTCATTATGATTATTACACCATTGTTTTAGCCGCGTTTTGAAAGCTTTCAACCTGTCCAAATGGACAGGTTACCTGGCCGAGGCTGCGATCATGGCCGCAACGCGGCCCTCGCGGATGGTCAGGAGGGCGTGGGCCGGGATCATCGGGCTGGCCGCGACGCGGTCGAGCAGGTCGGGGAACAGCAGCCTGATCTCCTCCAGATCGTCGGATGTCAATGTCCTGAGCCCGACCTCGCCCAGCAGCATCGTTTCGGTCGGCAGTCCGTTGCTCGGCACGATGCAGTGCCGTTCGCACAGCAGGTGGTGATAGGTCACCGTATGCGCGTCGCATTCCTGCGTCGCCATCGACCCGACCAGCGATTTCGCCGGCACCAGGGCCGCGTCGAGCCCGAACAGCAACTGGGTAGGGTAGCCCGACACCAGCACCCGGTGCTGCGGCGACAGGATCAGGTCGGCAAAGGGCAGGCCGGGCCCGAAGGTGCCGGCGCGGATGCGCACCGGCGCCAGCCGCCGCCGCATGGTCTTCGACATCGGGGCGGCGAGGTTGACCGTCCTGGCGCCGGTCCAGACGACCTTCACCGCCGCGCCGTCGATGTCGAGCACGTCGTCGCCCGGGCGCAGATCCTGCACCGCGCGCAGCCCGCGCGGCGTCGCGATCAGGCTGTCGCTGCAAAAGCAGATCGGCGTCAGCCCGTCATAGGGCGTGTCGTCGATGTCGATGATGACGGCGACGATGCTCGTCGCGTTCGGGGCGCCTTCCGGGTAGTGGAAATAGGTTTGGCCACCAGCCTCGAACACCACGAGATCTACGGGCGAACCTGTTGGAATGGTGATGAAACCGACCTTGATGCCGGGCTGCGCGGTGCCCGATCCGATGTAGCTGACCGGGTCGCCGTTGAAGGTGGTGACGCCATCGTCGTCATTGCCGAAGCTGTTGTCGCTGTCGAACAACGTTCCGCTGGTGGGCGCCCCGAACGAAGACAACACCAGCGTTTGCGACCCGGCAAGCAGATCGACACCGGCCAGTGACCCGTTGTAGGGAGTGACCCCGATCGTGGCAGAGGGCATGTATCGACTCCCATGGCGGCGGTTCCCGAGGCCACCAGATTACATTCTCATATTGAATATACAAATTGATTTTGGGTGCCTCAGCCTGCAAGACGGCCCCTGCGGGACCGCAAATTCCGCCGCCGCGGCGTGCCGCACGGCCACGGTTCTCAGCCGGCGATGTGCGGCGATCTGCTGACGTCGGAGGCCAAACCGGCAGGATGCCGCCGGCGGTTTTGCATCCCGCCGACGCCGCATCTATTCTTGAGGGGCGACGCGTAACGGGCAGATCCGGTGCGCGCCTGGCCGCCGTGCCAGAAACCCACGAACGAAAGTTCACAAAAAGGAGATGTCATGACTTTCCGCAAAACCATCGCTGCCGCGACTTCCGCATTCGCCATCACACTGGCCGCCGCTCCGGCGCTGATGATGACGACGCAGGCGGCAACGGCGCAAAGCGAAGAGACATATTCGTCGGACCAGCTCGATGCCTTTGTCGAGGCGTTCCTCGAGGTCAGCGAACTGCGCATGGTCTACACCGAGCGCCTTCAGTCGGCGACGGAAGAGGCCGAACAGCAGGCGATCGTCGAGGAAGGCAACGAAGCGATCGTCACTGCCATCGACGGCGTCGAGGGCATGGATGTGGAAACCTACTCCGCCATCCTCGAAGAGGCGGGCACGGATACCGAGCTGAACGACCGGCTCACCGCCCGCCTCGAGGAAGCCGCCGAGCAGGCGGCGTCCGAGGGCTGAACGGATCGGCAAGGCGCGGCCGCGGCGTGTCCGCGGCCGCGCCGCGCGAACAGCGCGTGATCGGCGGCCAGCCGCAGGGCGCGCTGCGGCAGGCCACGTTGGGTGCCTTGCCGCAGCGCCTTGGCCTTGCGGGGTTGCCTATCGCCTGTCGATGTCGTATGGCGCGCGGGTCATCAAGCAGGCGGTCAACGTCGGATGCAGGCAGGGTCGGGGCAATCTCCGGCCCTTCATGCATTCCGGGACGGTCCGTCTTCGACCAATCCAAGACCGGCGGAGACAACCGCACGGCCAGCAAAACACCGCAAAGGAAAACTGAACCGTATGTGCGCTAAAACCACGATGGAGGAATTCGAAGCCCTCCTGAACGAAAGCTTCGAAATCGACACGCCCGACGAAGGGTCCGTTGTCCGCGGCAAGGTCATCGCCATCGAGGCGGGCCAGGCCATCATCGATGTCGGCTACAAGATGGAAGGCCGCATCGACCTCAAGGAATTCGCAAATCCCGGTGAGGCCCCCGACATCGCCGTCGGCGACGAGGTCGAGGTCTACCTGCGCAACGTCGAGAACGCCAAGGGCGAGGCCGTGCTGTCGCGCGAAATGGCGCGCCGAGAAGCCGCCTGGGACCGCCTCGAAAAGGCCTATGCCGCAGAGGACCGCGTCGAAGGCGCGATCTTCGGTCGGGTCAAGGGCGGCTTCACCGTCGATCTGGGCGGCGCCGTGGCCTTCCTGCCCGGCTCTCAGGTCGATGTGCGCCCCGTGCGCGACGCAGGCCCGCTGATGGGCCTCAAGCAGCCCTTCCAGATCCTCAAGATGGATCGCCGCCGGGGCAACATCGTGGTGTCGCGCCGTGCGATCCTCGAGGAATCCCGTGCCGAGCAGCGCGCCGAGGTCATCGGCAAGCTGAACGAGGGCGATGTCGTCGACGGTGTGGTGAAGAACATCACCGAATACGGGGCCTTCGTGGACCTGGGCGGCGTCGACGGCCTGCTGCACGTCACCGACATGGCGTGGCGCCGCGTGAACGACCCCAAGGAAGTGCTGTCGATCGGCGAGACGATCAAGGTGCAGGTCATCAAGGTCAACAAGGACACGCACCGCATCAGCCTGGGCATGAAACAGCTGCAGGCCGATCCGTGGGATGCGGTCGAGGCGAAGTTCCCGCTCGATTCCGTCCACACCGGCCGCGTCACCAACATCACCGACTACGGCGCCTTCGTGGAGCTGGAGCCGGGGGTCGAGGGTCTCGTGCACGTCTCGGAAATGTCCTGGACCAAGAAGAACGTCCATCCCGGCAAGATCGTCTCCACCTCGCAAGAGGTCGAGGTCATGGTGCTGGAGATCGACACCGCCAAGCGTCGCGTGTCGCTGGGTCTCAAGCAGACCATGCGCAACCCGTGGGAAGTGTTCGCCGAGCAGTATCCGGTGGGCACGCAGGTCGAGGGTGAAGTCAAGAACATCACCGAGTTCGGTCTGTTCGTGGGTCTCGACAACGACATCGACGGCATGGTGCACCTGTCCGACCTGACCTGGGAAGGTCGCGGCGAGGACGTGATCGGCGACTACCGCAAGGGCGACATGGTCAAGGCCGTCGTCACCGAGGTCGACACCGACAAGGAGCGGATCTCGCTCTCGATCAAGGCCGTCGAAGGCGACCCGCTGGCCGAGGTCATCGGCGGCGTGAAGCGCGGCTCGATCATCACCGTCGCCGTGACGGCGATCGAGGATGGCGGGATCGAGGTGGAATACGAAGGCATGAAATCCTTCATCCGCCGCTCCGATCTCAGCCGTGACCGGGCCGAGCAGCGCCCCGAGCGGTTCGGCGTCGGCGACAAGATCGACGTCCGCGTCACCAACATCGACGCCAAGACCCGCCGTCTGGGTCTGTCGATCAAGGCCCGCGAGATCGCGGAAGAGAAAGAAGCCGTGGAACAGTTCGGCTCGTCGGACTCCGGCGCCTCGCTGGGCGACATCCTCGGCGCCGCGCTCAAGCGCGACGACAGCTGACGCCAGCGCGATCACACGACAGCGAAAGGCCCCGCCTGACCGGCGGGGCCTTTTCCGTTCCGGGCCGTAGGTGAATAATCTGTGGATAAATTCGGCCGCGCCCGGATCTGACACGGGGTCGTTACACGGATGCCGCAGCGTCACCGCATCAGCCGGAGCGTCCCCAAACATTGCCCTCGGCTGGTGAACACGCCCCTTGTGAGGTCTCGCGTCCCCCCGGGCGCGGGACCTTTGCGTTCGGGCCCATGGCCGCGTGGCCCATGCCCCGCGCGCGAAGGCAAGCGCGCCCGGCAGATCAGGCCGGTACGTCGCCTTCCAGAACGAACACCCAGGCGCGCTGCGCGTTGTTCTTCTTCTCGGCGATCTCGAGGATATCCGCGAGCCGGTAGTCGCCGCGGCCCCAGACGAAGAACAGGTACGGCATGGCCATCGGATGCGCGCCGAACGGGTCCATTTCCCCCGCGCCTTCAGGGGCGTGCGCCATCGTGTGCTCGACGTAGATGCGCCCGCCCGGCTTCAGCTGCTTGCGCCACGCCGACAGCGCGCGCTGCGGCTCCATCGCCTGATCGAGCGAGTTGGTGTAGACGAAGTCGAACCGGCCGGCCCAGTCCGGGTTCTCGTCCTGGAAATCCCAGACATGCATGTCGGGAAAGTCGGTCGCCGTTTCTGAGATGTCGGTGCCGATCACATCGCCGTTCAGGGTCTTGCGAAACCACGCGACCTCGTAGCCGTTTCGCGCGCCGTGGCAAATGCCGCTGGCGCCCAGTCCGTGTGCCTGCAGGTCCGCCGCGATTGCCGAAAGCGTCGTGTCATCGGCCCAGACATTCTTCAATTTGCGTTTGTTGTGCGCGATCTGCACGTCGCGATACTCGGAATAGCCGCCGGAATACTGGTGCTGGTAGATCATCTCGGCATGGTGCGCCTTGACGACCCGCAGGCCCATCGGGCGAACCATCCGGTCCAGAAGTTTTCGCATCTGTCATCACCTTCCGTGGAATTTCCGCGCACATACACGCCGGCGGCGCAGGGTCGCAAGGGCCGCTCAGAAATCCACGCTCACGCCGGGCAGGTTCAGCGCCTTCATCAGGTCGCGCAATTCCTGCCGGGCGGCGAGGTTTGAGATGTTGAGCCGGTCCACGCCCAGTTCGCGCAGGTCCAGCAGCGTCATGCCGGTGGGAAACAACTCGCGGAAGATCACCCGTTCGGAAAATCCCGGCGCGATGCGAAATCCGATCCGGTCCGACAGGGTCTCCAGCGCGCGGCCGACCTTGCGCTTGTTGTGCATCTGCTGCGTGGGCAGGCGGTTGCGGACCACGATCCAGTCCATCGGCGCAAGGCCGGCGCTGGCGCGCAGCTGGCGGGCATGCCAGACCATCTCGGAATAGACGCTGGGGCCCTTGATCTCGTAGCTCTCGGCGTCGATCCGGGCCAGCAGGTCGAAATCGACGAAACTGTCGTTCAGCGGCGTGATCAGCGTGTCGGCAAGGCTGTGGGCGACCTGGCTCAGGCGGGTGTGGCTTCCCGGGCAGTCGATCACGATGAAATCGCACCGCGTCTCGAGCGCCGCCACCGCCGACGACAGCCGCTTGTCGAGGATGTTCTCGCCATCGGCCAGCGTGGCCGGGTCGATCTCGGGCAGTTCCATCAACTCGGGCGCGGCGATGTCCAGATGGCGCGCGGCCTTCGTGTTGTGCCGGTTCTCGATGTAGCGCGCGAAGCTGCGCTGCCGCAGGTCGAGGTCGAGCCCGCCCACCACATGGCCGAGCCGCGCCAGGGCGGTCGCAACATGCATCGCGGTCGTCGACTTGCCCGAGCCGCCCTTTTCGTTGCCCAAGACGATGATATGCGCCACTGCCCGTCCCCCGACTGACCCCAGATTTGGACGCCCACGTTGGCCGGGGCGCGAATTGTTGTGAATACTACGTCAGCATGCCCCAAAGGTTAAGCGGCAATTGCCCGACGCAAAACGCCGCCCCGGGGGGCGGCGTCGGGCCGTATTGGCGCAGGGGGCCGGCTCAGAAGCCGAGGCCCTCGTATTTCTTCTTGAACTTCGACACGCGGCCGCCGGTGTCCATCAGGCGCGACGATCCGCCGGTCCAGGCCGGGTGCACCGAGGGGTCGATGTCGAGCGACATGGTATCGCCTTCCTTGCCCCAGGTGGAGCGCATCTGCACGATGTCGCCGTTGGTCATCTTCACGTTGATGACGTGATAGTCGGGGTGGATATCCTTTTTCATCACGTCGGTCCTTATGCCTTGGCGCCGGTCAGCGGCTTGTAGGTGTTGTCCTCGGAAATCCGGGCGGATTTGCCGCGACGCGCGCGCAGGTAGTAGAGCTTCGCGCGGCGAACCTTGCCGCGGCGCACGACCTCGATGCTGTCGATGTTGGTCGAGTGCAGCGGGAACACGCGTTCCACGCCCTCGCCAAAGGAAATCTTGCGCACGGTGAACGAACCCGCGATGCCTGCGCCGTTCTTGCGGCTGATGCAGACGCCTTCGTAGTTCTGCACGCGGGTGCGCGTGCCTTCGGTCACCTTGAAGCCGACGCGGATGGTGTCGCCGGCCTTGAAGTCGGGAATGGTCTTCCCGAGGGCGGCGATCTGTTCCGCCTCGATCTGTGCGATCAGGTTCATCTGATCCGCTCCTTCTGTCTGCCCACGGTTTGCCCGCGGAGGTCTGGTGGTCCTGCGCCGAGAGCTCTGATCTTCACCCGGGTCCGCCTGCATCCGCATGTGCGGGGCGCCCGTCAGAGGTCGTCCGACCGTTGCTTGTCGTTCCTGTCCGTCTTGCGAGGCCGCCGAAGAAGGCGAATGACGAACGACCCGCCAGAGCTGCCTCTCGCGGGTGTGGGCTGCGTATAGGCGCGCTGCGGGTTCTGTTCAAGCCGATTCCGCTCGGTCAGCCGCCCTTGCGGGCAAGATGCGCGGCCCACAGATCGGGGCGGCGGTCCGCCGTCAGCCGCTCGGCCTGCGCCTGGCGCCATTGGGCGATCTCGCCATGGTTGCCCGACAGCAGAACCTCGGGGATGGCGCGCCCCTGCCAGTCGCGCGGCTGGGTGTAGTGCGGATGTTCGAGCAGCCCGTGGGAAAAACTCTCCTCCTCGGTCGAGGCGGCATTGCCGAGCACGCCGGGGATCAGCCGCACGGTTGCGTCGATCAGCGCCTGCGCCGCGATCTCGCCGCCGGTCAGGACGAAATCGCCGATGGAGACCTCCTCCAGCCCGAAGGCTTCGATCACCCGCTCGTCCACGCCCTCGAACCGGCCACACAGCAGCGTCATGCCCTCGGCCCGCGCGAAGCGCTGCGCGTCGGACTGCGTGAAGGGCTTGCCGCGCGGCGACAGGTAGACGCGCGGCCAGCGTGCCGGGTCATCGGGCGTGCCGGTGCCCGCCATCGCCAGCGCGCGGCCCACCACGTCGGGCTTCATCACCAGCCCCGCACCGCCGCCTGCCGGCGTGTCGTCCACCTGCCGGTGCCTGCCCGTGCCGAAGGTGCGAAGGTCGATCGTCTCAAGCGCCCAGAGGCCCGTCTGCAGCGCCTTGCCGCTGAGCGAGGCGCCCAGCACCCCCGGAAACACCTCGGGAAACAGCGTCACCACCTTGGCGCACCACGCCCCCTTGAGGCGCGGCGTGTCGGTCATCACCTCGCGCGGCTTCACGCTGGCCGAAATGGCGAGGCGGCCGTGGGATTTCGAAGGCGTGTTGGTCATGGCGCTGCTTTAGTCCCGCAGCGCCGGGCGCACAATGGCGGCGTGGGCCGCTCCGCAGGGTGCGCTGTGCGGCAGGGCAGGTTGCGGCAGCGCTAACAATGGCTAGATTGCGCCCGAAGGAGACGCCCCCATGACTGCCATCCTGTCCGTCGACCGGCTGACCAAGACCTATGCCGGCGGGTTCACCGCGCTCGATGCCGTGTCGCTCGATATTCGCGAGGGCGAGATCCTGGCGCTGCTGGGGCCCAACGGCGCGGGCAAGACAACGCTCATCTCCACCATCTGCGGCATCACCCAGGCCACATCGGGCAAGGTTACCGTCGGCGGGCATGACACTGTCACCGCCTACCGCGCCGCGCGCGAACTGGTGGGGTTGGTCCCGCAGGAGATCAACCTGGAGCCGTTCGAGAAGGTCATCAACACCGTGCGCTTCTCGCGCGGGCTGTTCGGCCGTCCGCGCGACGATGCGTTCCTTGAAAAGGTGCTGAGGCAGCTGTCGCTGTGGGACAAGAAGGACGAGCCGATCCGCTCCCTGTCGGGCGGCATGAAGCGGCGGGTGCTGATCGCCAAGGCCCTGAGCCACGAGCCGCGCGTGCTGTTCCTCGACGAGCCCTCCGCCGGCGTCGACGTGGAACTGCGCCGCGACATGTGGGCGGTGGTGCGCCAGCTGCAGCAGGACGGTGTCACCATCATCCTGACCACCCACTACATCGAGGAGGCCGAGGCGATGGCCGACCGCATCGCCGTGATCAACGGCGGCCGTATCCTGCTGGTCGAGGACAAGGACGCGCTGATGCGCCGGATGGGCCGCAAGGAGATGCGGATCGACCTGAAGGAGCCGATCGCCCGCGTGCCGCAGGCGCTGGACGAGTTCGGCCTGACGCTGGAGGCCGATGGCACCCGGCTGGTCTATGGCTACGACAAGCAGGCGACACGCACGGGGATCGTGCGGCTTCTGTCGGCGTTGCAGGAGGCCGGGATCACGGTCGCGGATGTGGAAACGCGGCAAAGTTCGCTGGAGGAGATCTTCGTCGGGCTGGTCACCGAAAGGGAAAACGCATGAACCTCACAGCCGTCGCCGCGATCTACAAGTTCGAGATGGCGCGCACCTTCCGCACGCTGGCGCAGTCCATCGTCTCGCCGGTGCTGTCCACCGCGCTTTACTTCATCGTCTTCGGCACCGCCATCGGCAGCCGGATCGAGCAGGTCGAGGGCGTCAGCTACGGCGCCTTCATCGTGCCGGGGCTGATCATGCTGACGGTGCTGACGCAGTCGATCTCCAACGCCAGTTTCGGGATCTATTTCCCCAAGTTCATCGGCACGATCTACGAGCTCTTGTCGGCGCCCGCCTCGTTCCTGGAAATCACGGCGGGCTATGTGCTGGCGGCGGCGACCAAGGCGCTGATGATCGGGCTGATCATCCTCGCGACGGCGTTCTTCTTCGTCGACCTGACCATTCATCATCCGGTCTGGATGCTCACGTTTCTTGTGCTCACCTGCCTGTCGTTCAGCCTGTTCGGCTTCATCATCGGCATCTGGGCGAAGAATTTCGAGCAGTTGCAACTGATCCCGCTGCTGGCGGTCACGCCGCTGGTGTTCCTCGGCGGGGCCTTCTACTCGGTCAGCATGCTGCCGCCGACCTGGCAGACCATCACCATGTTCAACCCGGTCCTCTACCTTGTCTCGGGCTTCCGCTGGTCGTTCTTCGGGATGGCAGACGTTCCAGTGGGCTGGTCGATCGTGGCGATCTTCGGATTTCTCGTCGCCTGCCTCGCCGTCATCGCCTGGATCTTCCGCACCGGTTGGCGGCTCAGGGCGTAGGCGTCAGTCGAACAGGCCCTCGGGCGGGTCGATGATGACCCGGCCCGTTGCCAGATCGACGGTCGGCACGACGGCATGCGTGAAGGGCACGAGGACCGATCCCTTGAGCCCGTCACCCGTCACCTCCAGGATGTCGCCCGCGCCGTGGTTCAGTACGGCGGCGACCTTGCCCAGCGTCACGCCGCCCGTATCCAGAGCAGTGAGGCCGATCAGGTCGGCGTGGTAGTATTCGTCGTCCGGCAGCGACGGCAGCGCCGCGCGCGGGGCGTAAAGCCGCGTTCCGCGCAGGGCATCGGCCTCTTCCTTCGTCGCGATCCCGGTCAGGCGCGCGCCGAAGCCTGACGGCACCTGACGGGTCAGGGTAACCCCGAAGGACCGTGTGCCATCCTCGGTCGAAAGCGGGCCGTAGGCGGCGATATCCTCCGCCTCGGCGCAAAAGCTTTTCAGCCGCACCTCGCCACGGACGCCGAAGGCGCCCGCGATGGCACCGACGCAGACCCGGTCCGTCATGGCCGGGTCCGCTGCAGTCTGGGCAAGGGGCGCGACATGCGCAGGCCGATTACTCGGTCGCGTCGTTCGCGGGGGCCTCTGCAGGCGCCTCGGCGGGGGCTGCTGCGGCTTCCGCTGCTGCGGCGGCCTTGGCTTCCTTCTCCTCGGCGCGGGCCTTGGCCTTCTTGCCGGGGACGGCCTTGTTCGGGTTGCTGCGGGTCTTCTTCTCCAGCAGGCCGGCGGCCTCGAGGAAACGGGCCACACGGTCGGTCGGCTGCGCGCCCTGGTCGAGCCAATGCTTGGCGCGGTCGAGGTCGATCTTGATGCGCTCCTCGTTGTCCTTGGCCAGCAGCGGGTTGTAGATGCCCAGCTTCTCGATGAAGCGGCCGTCGCGCGGCATGCGGCTGTCGGTGGCGACGATGCGGTAGAAGGGGCGCTTTTTCGTGCCGCCGCGGGCCAGTCTGATCTTCATTGCCATGGGGTTTCTCCTTTTGATGGCGTTGGGGCTTCAGGCCCCGGTGTTCTGGTGGTGTTCGTGGTGTCGGATGACTTCCTGAATGATGAACTTCAGGAATGTCTTGGCGAATTCCGGGTCGAGATCGGCCCGTTTCGCAAGGTCTTCGAGCCGCGCGATCTGCGCCGCTTCGCGGGCGGGATCGGACGGGGGAAGGTCGTGTTCGGCTTTCAGTTTCCCGACAGCCTGGGTGTGCTTGAACCGCTCGCCCAGCGTGTAGACGAGGATCGCGTCGAGCCGGTCGATGCTTTCGCGATGCTCCTTCAGCAGCTGCGCGGCGCGGGTGATGGCGTCGGTCATGCCAGCACCTCCGACGGGGCGGGGTGGCGCCAGGCCTGCAGCGGCTCGTCCGACTTGGGCAGCGCCGCGCCCTGGTCGAGGGTGCAGCCAAGCCGGCGGGCCAGCGCGAGGGAGCGGTCGTTGCGGGTGTCGATGTAGCTGACGGCGGTGGGCCAGCCGAGGTCGGCGTAGACATGGCGGCGGAGGGCCGTGATGGCCTCGCGGGCGTAGCCCCGGCCCTCGTCGGCGTCGCTCCAGACGTTCCAGCCAAGCTCCCGCTCCGGCCAGTTGCCCGGATGCCAGGGGCCGCCCGCGCCGATGGGCCGCCCGGTGGCGCGGTCGGCATAGACGAAGGTGCCGTAGCCCCGCAGGTGCCAGTGGCCCGCCAGGATCGCGAACACGCGCCAGGCATGGCCGATGTCCTTGTCGGCCCCGCCACCGATGAACCGCGCCCGGTCGGACATGACGAAGGGCACGAAGGCCTCCAGGTCCGAGGCTTGCGGCGCGCGCAGGGTCAGGCGCTCGGTCGTGAGGACCGGGGTATCGGTCAGATGCGGGGTCATGTGGCGCGTATCCGGGGACAGGTTCGGTAATCACAAGGGTTCACGAACATTCCTGTGGACATCCCTGTGGGACGATCGAAAAGCGTGAAGCCGGCCATCACCGGGCCCTCCGGTGGCGCCAGACATGCGGGGCATCGCCCTCGGCCTTCCGGATCGCGTCTTCCGCGCCCGCATCCCGCGTCGCGCCAAGTGCTTCGGCCAGCCGGTTCGAGGCTGCGTTGGCCGGATCGACATAGCTCACGAAGCTGTCCAGAAGCGTGAACCCGTGGTCACGCGCGGCGGCGGCGGCCTCGGTGGCATAGCCCTGGCCATGAGCGTGGGCGCCGAACAGGTAGCCAAGCTCGGGCTCGTCGTCGTCCCATTCCAGGCCCAGATGCACGAAGCCCAGAAGCACGTCATCGGCGCGGCGCTCGACCGACCAGAGGCCATGGCCATGCAGCATCCAGCCGGCGGTGTAGTAGCTGAACTCGGTCCAGGCGTCCTCGGGCGTATAGGGCCCGCCGATGCCCGCCGACAAGGGACCGGTGAAGATCTCGGTCCAGAGCGCCAGATCCTCGATCCGCGGCGCGCGCAGCGTCAGGCGCGCCGTCTCGATCACCGGCACGGCGGCGCGGTGCATCCGGGCGGCTTCGGCCGCGGCGCCGGTGGGCGCCTGGGTGCAGCGAGGGCGGATCACTTCTTCTTCCCGAAGCCCGACAGGCCGGGCGGCAGCGCGCCGCCGCCCATGCCGGGCAGGCCGCCCATGCCCATCTTGCGCGCGGCCTCTTCCATCGCGGCCGGGTCCATGCCCGCGCCGTCCATGCCCTTGGGCATGCCGCCGCCCTTGCCCATCAGCGCGCCCAGGCCGCCGCGCATCAGGCCCTTGGTGCCCATCTTGCCCATCTTCTTCATCGCGTCCGCCATCTGGCGGTGCATCTTGATCAGCTTGTTCAGGTCCGACACATCCTGCCCGGCGCCGGCGGCGATCCGCTTTTTCCGGCTGGCCTGCAGCAGTTCGGGGCGGGCGCGTTCCTTCTTCGTCATCGAGTTGATCAGCGCGATCTGGCGCTTGATCACCGTGTCGTCGAAGCCTGCTTCGTCGAGCTGCTTCTGCATCTTTCCCATGCCGGGCATCATGCCCATCATGCCCTTCATGCCGCCCATGCGCATCATCTGGTCGAGCTGGCTTTTCAGGTCGTTCATGTTGAACTGACCCTTCTGGAACCGCTTCATCATCCGCTCGGCCTGTTCGGCCTCCAGCGTTTCCTGCGCGCGTTCCACCAGCGCCACGATGTCGCCCATGCCGAGGATGCGGCCCGCGATGCGCGACGGCTCGAAGGTTTCCAGCGCGTCCATCTTTTCGCCCAGGCCGACGAAGCGGATCGGCTTGCCGGTGATCGCCCGCATGGAAAGCGCCGCACCGCCACGCCCGTCGCCGTCCATCCGGGTCAGCACCACGCCCGAGACGCCGATCTTGTCGTCGAACTCCTGCGCGACGTTCACCGCGTCCTGGCCGGTCAGGCCGTCGACCACCAGCAGCGTCTCGCGCGGGTTGGCGACGTCGCGCACGGCGGCGGCCTGCGCGATCAGGTCGGCGTCGATGTGCAGCCGCCCGGCGGTGTCGAGCAGGTAGACGTCGTAGCCGCCGAGGCTCGCCTGCGTCTTGGCGCGCTTCGCGATCGTCACCGGGTCTTCGCCCTTGACGATCGGCAGCGTGTCGACGCCGATCTGCTGGCCGAGGATCGCCAGCTGTTCCATCGCCGCCGGGCGGTTGGTGTCGAGGGACGCCATCAGCACGCGCTTGCCCTCGCGCTCCTTCAGCCGCTTGGCCAGTTTCGCGGTGGTCGTCGTCTTGCCCGAGCCCTGCAGGCCGACCATCAGGATCGGCGCGGGCGGGTTGTCGATCTTGAGGCGGCCGGGGTCCTCGTCGCCGGTCAGGACATGCACAAGCTCGTCATGGACGATCTTGATGACCTGCTGGCCCGGCGTGATGGATTTGGTGACCGCAGCACCCGTCGCCTTCTTCTCGACCGCCTTGATGAACTGGCGCGCCACCTCCAGCGACACGTCGGCCTCGAGCAGGGCGACGCGCACCTCGCGCATCGCGGTGCGCACGTCATCCTCGGACAGCGCGCCCTGTTTCGTCAGGCGGTCGAAGACGCCGGAAAGGCGTTCGGACAGGTTTTCAAACATGGGCGGATGCCCCTTTCGTCGATCTCGGGTGCCCCTTCAGGTAAGGGGCGTCCGGGGGTGCGCCAAGCCCAAACGGCATTTGCCCCCGTGGGCGAAACCTCGCTGACGGGGGGCGATCCTGCAATCCTGCGGGACCGGGAAGCTGGCGCTCTCCGGTTGTTGCGCGGCGGATAGGGGGAATCCGCCGCGTTGTCAATCGCGCCGCGCGTCGCCGGCCCGGCGCCGGGTCCAACGCCGGTGCGCTGCGGCTTGCTTTCCTGCATGTCTGCACGCAGTATCGGTCAAGTTTGCCGTTTCGTGGAGATGTGCACAATCATGTCCTTTGATCACTGGGACGAGATCCGCACCGCCTATCAGGTGGCGCGCGTCGGCACCGTGTCGGGGGCCGCCGATGCCCTCGGCGTTCACCATGCCACGGTCATCCGCCACATCGACTCGCTCGAGGGGCGGCTGGGCGCCAAGCTGTTCCAGCGCCACGCCCGCGGCTACACGCCGACCGAGGCCGGGCAGGATCTGCTGAACGTCGCCGCCCAGACCGACGACCAGTTCACCCAGCTGGCCGGGCGCATCAAGGGCCGGGGCGACGAGGTGACGGGCGAGTTGATCGTGACCTCGCTCGACGCGCTGTCGCCGCTTCTGGTGCCCTCGATCGGGGAATTCATGGGGCGCCACCCCGAGCTGCGGGTGCGACTGATCACCGACAAGCGGCTGTTCCGGCTGGAATACGGCGAGGCGCATGTGGCGATCCGGGCCGGAAAGCTGCCCGACCAGCCCGACAACGTGGTGCAGCCGTTCTTCACGCTGCACCATCGGCTCGTCGCCTCGCGGGAGTATGTGGCCCGGTTCGGCACGCTGGAGACGGGCAACGTTGCCGATCACCGCTTCATCGGCACCACCGAGGACACGCCGCGCGCGCCCAATTTCCGCTGGCTGAACGAGAACGTGCCGCCGTCGTCGATCTGGCTGCGCGTCACCTCGATGAAGGCTGCGCGGGCGGCGGCGCGTGCTGGCATCGGCATCGCCTTCGTGCTGGATTGGGAAATGGCCGAGGCCGATGACCTGGTCGAGGTGTTGCCGCCGCTGGAGGACTGGTCCTCGAAGATCTGGCTTGTCACCCACATGGACCTGCACCGCACGGCCAAGGTGCAGACCTTCGTGCGGTTCCTGCGCGACCAGGTGAAAGCCTGGGGTGTGGATCTGGGCTGACGGGTCAGTCGCCGGCGGCGCCCCGCGCCGCGTCGAAGCTGCCAAGCTCGCGTTCCAGAAACGCCTCGAACGCGTCGAGGTTCACCGGCTCGAACTGGCCGAAGCCCTGCATCCAGACCGAGGCGCCCTTCAGCGCATCCGGCTCGAGCTTGCACCACTTCACCCGCCCGCGCTTTTCCTGCGTGATCAGCCCTGCCGCGGCGAGGATGCCGAGATGCTTGGAAATCGCGGCGAGCGACATGGCGAAGGGCTCGGCCACGTCGGTGACGGCCATGTCGTCTTCGAGGAGCATGCGCAGGATCTCGCGCCGGGTGGGATCGGCGAGGGCGGCAAAGACGATGTCGAGCGGGGCGGCCATGGCGGCAGTAGACAGTCTGGCCGGCAATCGTCAACCGATCGGTTGAATATGGGAGATCGGCAAATATGCCATTCACGGGCCCTGCGGGGCAGGTGGTGCAATTTGGGGCGGCATCGGAAAATTATTTCGAAACAGTGGTTTATCAGAGATTTTCTGCATCGCGGCGTGCGTTGACTCTGGGCGCGGCCCGGCATAGCGTCCGCCCGACTTCCTGAAGGGGGTTCTGCGTCATGTCCGGGTCCAGCGAAGCCGAGCGACTGAAAGCTCTGGAGGCCCGGATCGCTGCGGCCCAAAAGGCCCAGGCGCCGAAACCGCATACGGAGGAGCACTATTCCCAGGCCAATCTCGCCTGGCGGATGGTGATCGAGCTGGTCGCCGGCATGGCGATCGGGTTCGGGATCGGGTTCGGGCTGGATGCCGTCTTCGGCACACGGCCCTGGCTGATGGTGGTGTTCGTGATCCTGGGCTTCATCGCCGGGGTCAAGACGATGATACGCTCCGCCGAAGAGGTGCAGCGCAAGCAGATTGAAGCGGCCGATCCGGCCGCGCGGGATGAAAAGGGGTAGCGGCGTGACGACCGAAAGCACGAATGCGCAAGGCAAGACCGGATCTTCCCGGACCGTCTTTTATGTGCTGATCGCCGTCGCGGCGATCCTGTTCGTGATCGGCCTGCTGGACGACTACACGATGGTCGGCCCCAACATCCACCCGATGGACCAGTTCGTCGTGAGCCCGCTGTTCGGCGACGGCCCGGTGCACTGGTACACGCTGACCAACGCGACCGTGTGGATGGGCCTTGCCATCGTGTCGGTCGCGGCGCTGATGGTCATGGGCACCAAGGGCCGCGCGGTCATCCCGTCGCGTAGCCAGTCGATGGCGGAACTCGCCTACGGCTTCGTGCGCAAGATGGTCGAGGATGTGGCGGGCAAGGATGCGCTGCCGTATTTCCCCTACATCTTCACGCTGTTCCTGTTCATCCTGTTCGCCAATTTCCTCGGGCTGATCCCGATGAGCTTCACCACCACCTCGCATATCGCGGTGACCGCGGTGCTTGCGCTGGCCGTGTTCCTCGCGGTGACGGTGCTGGGCTTCGTCAAGAACGGCGCGGCGTTCCTCGGGTTGTTCTGGGTGTCCTCTGCGCCGCTGGCCCTGCGGCCGATCCTGGCGATCATCGAGCTGATTTCCTACTTCGTCCGCCCCGTCAGCCACTCCATCCGTCTGGCCGGCAACATCATGGCAGGCCACGCGGTCCTCAAGGTGTTCGCGGGCTTCGCCGGAACCCTGGGGCTGGCCGGTGTGCTTCCGATCCTCGGGGTCGTCGCGATCTACGGGCTCGAGGTGCTGGTCGCGGCCATCCAGGCCTACGTCTTCACCATCCTCACCTGCGTCTATCTCAAGGACGCATTGCATCCGCATCACTGACGGCGCGGGCCGTGGGCCCCGCCGACGATCACACGAACGTCCAAAGCAAAACGTAAGGAGACAGGACTATGGAAGGCGATATCGCACAACTGGGTCAGTACATCGGCGCCGGCATTGCAGGCATGGGCGCAGGCATCGCGGCGCTCGGTGTGGGCAACGTGGCCGGCAACTTCCTCGCCGGCGCGCTGCGCAACCCCTCGGCCGCGGCCGGCCAGACCGCAACGCTCTTCATCGGCATCGCATTCGCCGAAGCGCTGGGCATCTTTGCCTTCCTGACCGCGCTGCTGCTGATGTTCGCGGCCTGAGCCGCCCCTTCGCGTAACCATCCTTGCGTCCGAAGCCCAGCCCCATGCGGGCCAGGGCTTCGGAGTGACACGGTTCCAGGAGGACGGACATGGAAGAAGACGCCGCACACGCTGCCGCAGCCCCGGGCATGCCGCAGCTCGACCCGACAACCTTCGCCAACCAGATCTTCTGGCTGGTGGTGGCCCTTGTCGCCATCTATTTCATCCTGACCCGTGTCGCGCTGCCCCGGATCGCCTCGGTCCTGGCCGAGCGGCAGGGCACGCTGACCAATGACCTTGCCGCCGCGGAAGATCTCAAGCGCAAGGCGGTCGAGGCCGAAGCCGCCTACAACAAGGCGCTGGCCGACGCCCGCACCGAGGCGGCCAGGATCTCGGACGAGACACGCGCCGGCATCCAGGCCGATCTGAACGACGCCATCGCGCGCGCCGACGCCGAGATCGCCGCCAAGGTCGCCGAAAGCGAGACCCGCATCGGCGAGATCCAGGCCGGGGCGCTCGACAGCATCGAAGAGGTCGCGCGCGCCATCGCCGGCGACATCGTCAGCGCCGTGGCGCCGGGGCAGACCGCCGACCCCGAAGCCATCGCGACCGCCGTGACGGCGCGGGTAAGAGGATAAGATGATGCAAAAGCTGCTTCTTCCCGCCCTCATCCTGATCGCAGGTCCGGCGCTTGCCGCCGAGCCGGGCTACGAGCCCGGCTACGGGTTCACGTCGCTCTTCAACACCGATTTCGTGGTGGTGATCGGCTTCCTCGTGTTCCTGTCGATCCTGTTCTACTTCAACGTTCCCGCGATGCTGGGCGGCATGCTCGACAAGCGGGCCGACGGCATCAAGGCCGATCTCGACGAGGCGCGCGCCCTGCGTGAAGAGGCGCAGACGCTGCTCGCCTCCTACGAGCGCAAGCAGCGCGAGGTCGCCGATCAGGCCGAGCGCATCGTGGCGCAGGCCAAGGCCGATGCCGAGGCCGCAGCGGCCCAGGCGCGGGCCGATCTGGAACGGTCCATCGCGCGCCGCCTTGCCGCCGCCGAGGACCAGATCGCCAGCGCCGAGGAAAAGGCCGTCCGCTCCGTCCGCAACCGCGCGGTCGAGGTGGCGATCGCCGCCGCCGCGGAAAGCCTGTCCAGGAACCTGGGCGCCAGCGACGCGAACAGCTTCATCGACACCGCCATCGGCGAGGTCGAGCGCCGCCTGCACTGAGCTGCCGGCATCAGGGACCGAACATCGAACCCCGGATCGCCGATCCGGGGTTCTTTCATGGGTTCGGGATTACTGCCCGAACCCCTGCAGCGCATCGAAGTCGATCTGTTCCAGATGTGCCACCATCTCGTCGACCTCGCCGCCCGAAGCCTGCACCAGAACCCGGCCGCCGATCAGGCCCATGACCTCGCCCTCCTGGTTGACGAAGGTTTCGCCGTTGATCCGCAGGATGTCGCCCATCATCGCCATCATCGCGCGGTTGCCCAGCATTCCGCCCATCTGCATCACCATCGGATTGTCGGCCATCAGGGTGACGGTAAAGCTGCGCCCGGGGCCGGTGAACGCGGCTTCGGTCAGAAAGCCGCCGCCCATGAAGGCCGCCGCCTTACCGGAGCTGTCCTCGATTTCGCGGGTCCAGCCGTCGAGCGGTTCGGGCAGGAACGCCGTCAGCCCCTGCGCCTGAAGCCGCTGCAGCAACTGCTCGGCATAGGCCATTTCATCGAGCGCGTCGGTGATCTCGCCCTGCTCGTAGGCTGCGATGGCGGAGGTCAGGGCATCGGTGATGTCATCCGCCGCGGCCGGCAGGGGCATGGCAAGAACTGCCGCGGCAAAGATCGGGGTCAGGGCACGCATGGTTTCGGTCTCCTTCCGGTTGCATCCTGTTCAGACTACGGGCGGAGCCATCGGATGGCAAAGCGGGAAAGCCTTACCTTTCAATCCGTTCGGGCCGACCAGCAGGGCTTCGGGTCGTCCGGTGCCGGTGTCGCGGCATGAACGCCCCGCGCGATGGCCCGCGCCAGGCACAGCGCCGCAAGATGGCCCAGCATCAGCGGCACGCCCACGGGGTCGGCCAGCGGCCTTGCGCCGGTCGCTGCGGCAAAGACCAGGTCGCCGTCCATCGGCGTGTGGCTGGGGTAGATCGCGCGCGCCATGCCGTCATGGGCGGCCACGGCCATGCGCGTCGCCTGCGCCTGTGTCAGGGCTGCATCGGTCGCGACGATGGCGATGGTGGTGTTTTGCGTGTCGCCGCCCTTGATCGGCGGCACGGCAGCGGGGTCGAACCCCGACGCCATGCCCAGCCCGCCGAACTCACCACCCATCTCGAAGGGTGCCGCCCAGAACCGGCGGCCGTCCCCCACCGTCACCCGCCCCAGCGCGTTCACCGCCACCAGCGCGCCGACGGTATAGCCGTTCCACACCGCCGAGGCCGACCCCAGCCCGCCCTTCAGATCCGCGATCAGCGCGCCGGTGCCCGCCCCTTCGGAGCCAAGCGCGAAGCTCTCCGCCGCCGCCGCCAGCGCCTCGGCGCCCAACCGCTTGTAGGGGTTCTCGGCCCAGGCCTTGTCGCCGCCGTTGATCAGGTCGAACAAGATCGCGCCGGGCACGATGGGCACGGTCTGGTCACCCACCACGAACCCGCGCCCCTGCGCGCGCAACGCGTCGGCCACGCCCGACGCCGCGTCGAGGCCGAAGGCCGATCCGCCGGACAGGACCAGCGCGTCGGCCTCCTGCACCGTCTTGTCGGGGGCCAGCAGGTCGGTTTCCCGCGTGCCCGGCGCTCCGCCCATGACATGCACGGCGGCGGTGAAGGGCCGCTCGCCCACCAGCACGGTCGCGCCGGTCCTGATGCGGGCATCCTGCGCATTGCCGACGCGCAGGCCCGCGACATCGGTGATCAGGTTGCGGGGGCCGGGGCGGATCATCGGGCGGCGGTGTCCTGCACCATGTGCGGCACGCGCCCGCGCCAGGTGCCGAGGCAGGGCAGGGCGGGGGTGCCGGCCAGCGGGCAGTCGAGGCCGGAATAGGCGGCGGGCAGGATCAGGATCACCGTGTTCCACCCCCCCGCAAGGATGGCGATCTCCACCGCGGTGTCAGGGTCGAACCGCGCCCGCAACCGCGTGGCGGGGCGGTCGCGGATCACCTCGACATGGGTCAGGTCAAGCTCGGGGCAGGCGGTCAGCAGATGCTGGAACGCGTCCGGCTGGTTGTCGAAGCGTCCGGCATGCACCACGATGTCGCACGGCACGTCGAGACGGGTGTAGCCGGTCATATGCAGCGCCCCCCGTCCACCTCGAGCGCCACGCCGGTGATCATCGACGCCGCATCCGAGCACAGGAAGGCCGCGGCCTCGCCCATGTCCTGCGGATTGGAGAAGCGGCCAAGCGGGATGGTGGACAGGAACTTTGTCCGCATCTCGGGCGTGTCCTCGCCCATGAAGCTCGCCAGCAGCGGGGTCTCGCCCGCGACGGGGCAGAGCGCGTTGACCCGTACGCCGAAGGGCGCAAGCTCCACCGCCATGGTCTTGGTCGCGGTGATCATCCAGCCCTTGGAGGCGTTGTACCAGTTGAGCCGGGGCCGCGGGCTGAGCCCGGCGGTCGAGGCGATGTTGAGGATCGCGCCGGTGCCCGCCGCCTTCATCCCCGGCACGATCTCGCGCGCGGTGAGGTAGACGGATTTCGCGTTCACGGCGAAGACGCTGTCGAATTCCGCCTCCGTCACCTCCTCCATCGGTTTCGGCAGGTGGGTGATGCCGGCGTTGTTCACCAGGATGTCGATGCGGCCCCAGGCCGTCGTCGCGGCCTTGGCCATCGCGGCGACCGAGGCACCGTCGGCCACGTCCACGGTGTGCGCGATGCCCTCGATCCCGGCGGCGATCGTGTGGGCGGCGCCCTCGTTGATGTCGGCGACCATTACCGTCGCGCCCTCGCGCGCCAGGATCTGCGCGATGCCCGCGCCAAAGCCCGAACCTGCGCCTGTCACGATGGCTGTCTTGCCCGCCAGCTTCATGTCGCGTTCCCTTCGATGAACCGCTCCAGAGCCTGCCGCAGATCGTCGGGAATGGCGATGGCGCGCCGCGCCTGAAGGTCGAAAAACACCGAGACATTCTCGGCCTCGAACACGGTCGCCCCATCCGACAGCCGCGTCATGCGATGGGCGAAGCGGGCGGATCTGGTGCCGAGGCTCACCACGCGGCTGTCCATCGTGAGCACGTCGCCCGCCAGCATCTCGGCCCGATAATCCGCCTCCACCCGCGCGCCGACGAAGGAGCGGTGGTGGGTCGCGATATGGGCACGGTCAAGCCCGGCGGCGGCCTGCAGCGTGAACATCGCGTCGGACACGACATCGACATAGGCGGCCACGTTCATGTGCCCCAGGATGTCGCAGTCGCGCGGGGCCACGGGGCGGCAAACGGTCTGCATCGGCTCAGCCCGCCTGCATCCGGTTCAGCCGGGCGGTGTCGATGGCGCGGGCACGGTGCATCGGCCAGATCGCGACCAGCGCCCCGAGCATGCCGCCGAAATAGGTGGCGTCATGCATGAAGCCCGCGCGCAGGTAGTCGGCCCGGTCCACGCCCTCTGGCGTGCCCACGGGGCCGAGCAGCCCGGTGCTTTCGCTCACGATGCCGCCCAACAGGCCCAGAAGGGCCGCGAAGGTCGACACCATCACCACAAGGCCGATGCCGCCCAGGCCGGCGGCGAAGTAGCTGCGCCCGGTCGGAACGGCGATCAGCCCGTAGAGGAACGCAGGCAGGCCGACGGCGGCGCCCATCCACCAGCTCGCCAGCACGCCCACCTGCGCGGCGCCAAGACGGGGCGGTGTGCCCTCGGGGATGGCGAATTGCGGGAACTTGATGGCGTGGAAATAGTCCGGCCCGACGCTGTAGCTGAGCTGGTTGTGCAGCGCGCCGAAGACGCTTGCCGCCAGCGCGGCCAGTGCGACGAGCAGGAAGAAGGTCGGAAACTTGCCAAGGCGCATGATGGCTCCGTCAACTGATCGGGGAAAGCCTAGCGGCGCGGCGGCGGGGCGTCCATGGTCTGTGCGGAGTCTTGACAAACGATGAAAGCGCCTCTGCAAGCCCTTGATTTCGCTTGCGTCAAAGATGTCCCACGCGTGGGACATCCTGTCCGGCCTGTCCCTGTCTCAGCCATGGTACGCGGCCACGGTCTTGAGCGCGGTGAAGGCGTAGAGCGCCTCGAATCCCTTTTCGCGCCCATGCCCCGACAGGCCGGTGCCGCCGAAGGGCAACTCCACCCCGCCCGCCGCCCCGTAGTTGTTGAGGAAGACCTGGCCGGCGCGGAGCCGTTTGGCCAGCCGCATCTGGCGCCCACCGTCGCGCGACCAGACCGAGGCGACGAGGCCGTAGGGCGTGCCGTTGGCGATGCGGATGGCGTCCTCCTCATCCTCGAAGGGAAGGATGACCTGCACGGGGCCGAATATCTCCTCCTGCGCCAGCGCGTGATCGGGGCCGATCCCGGCGATCAGGGCGGGGGCGATGTAGTGGCCGCCGTCGGGGAGGTCGGGCGCAAGCTGGCCGCGCGCGATGATCTGCGCGGGGTCGGCCAGGGCAAGGTATCGCTCCACGATACCCTGCTGCCGCGCCGAGATCAGCGGCCCGACGCGCAGGTCGGCCATCGCGGGGCCAACCGTGAGGGCGCGGTAGGCCTCGGCCATCCTCGCGCAGACCGCGTCGTAGAGAGGGCGTTCGACAAGGATGCGCGACGACGCGGAGCAGGTCTGGCCCGCGTTCTGGATGCCGGCATTGACGAGGAAGGGCAGTGCCGCGTCGAGGTCGGCATCGGCAAAGACCAGCTGCGGGGATTTTCCGCCAAGCTCCAGCGTGACAGGCACGACGTTCTCCGCCGCGGCGGCCTGCACGCGGCGACCGGTGGCGACGGAGCCGGTGAAGGAGATGTGGCGGATGCCGGGGTGGGCGGTGAGGGCCGCGCCGGCCTCGATCCCCAGCCCCGGCACCACGTTCAGCGCGCCGGGGGGAAGGCCGGCCTGCCGGGCGAGATCGGCGAAGGCCAGCGCCGTCAGGCAGGCCTCCTCCGCCGGTTTCAGCACGCAGGCGTTGCCGGTGGCCAGCGCCGCGCCGATGGAGCGGCCGATGATCTGCATCGGGTAGTTCCAGGGGACGATATGGCCGGTCACGCCATGCGGCTCGCGGAGCGTGTAGACGGTGAAGCCGGGCTGGAACGGGATCGTCTGGCCCGTCAACTTGTCCGCGGCGCCGGCGTAGAACTCGCAGTAGCGAGCCAGCGCAATCACGTCGTTGCGCGCTTGCGTGAGCGGCTTGCCGACGTCGTGCGCCTCCATCTCGGCCAGCGCGTCGGTGTGGTCGAGGACGATCTGGCCCAGCCGCGCGAGGATGCGGCCGCGCTCGAACGCCGGCATCGCGCCCCAGTCGCCCGCCAGCGCCTGTTCGGCGGCTGTCACGGCGGCGTCGATGTCGGTGGCAGCGCCGCGCGCGATGCGGGCGATTTCCTCCCCCGTGGAGGGGTCGATGACGGGCAGCGTCTCGCCGCTGGCGGGGGCTTGCCATTGGCCGCCGATGAAAACCAGCGCGGGGTCGAACCAGGGGGTCATGCGGGGATCTCCGTCAGGTCGGGAAGCCGTGGGGCGGCGGCGAGGAGTTGGCGGGTGTAGGGGTGCCGCGGCGCGTCGAAGACCGTGGCGGTGGCGCCGGCCTCCACGATCTCGCCCGCCTGCATCACCATCACCCGGTCGGTGATGGCCCGCACCACGGTCAGGTCGTGGGAGATGAAGAGGTAGGAGAGGCCGAAGTCGCCCTGCAACTCCGCAAGCAGGTCGAGGATCTGCGCGCGGACGGAGACGTCGAGGGCCGAGACGGCTTCATCAAGGACGAGGATCTTCGGTCGGGTGATCAGCGCACGCGCGATGGCGATGCGCTGTCGCTGGCCCCCGGAAAACTCGTGCGGGTACTTGTGCATGTCCTCGGGCGAGAGGCGCACGGCCGTCAGCGCCTCGGCCACGCGGGCGCGGCGGTCGGTGCCACGGGGCGCGTCGGGCAGGAGGTGGAAAGGCTCGGCCACCAGATGCTCCACCCGCCAGCGGGGGTTGAAGCTGCCGTAGGGGTCCTGGAACACGACCTGGATGCCGGCGCGGAGGCTCAGCGGCATGTGCGGGAGGATGGACTGGCCAAAAAGCCTGATGTCGCCGCCCTGCACCGGGTCGAGGCCGAGGATGGCGCGGGTGAGGGTGGATTTCCCGCAACCGGATTCGCCGACGAGACCGAGGCTTTCGCCCTTGTGGAGCTGAAAGCTGACACCCTTCACCGCCGCGACGGGTGGGCCGCGGCGGAAGCCCCGGCGCGGACCGGGGTAGGTGCGCAGGACGTTCTGGGCGACCAGCAGCGGCTCGGGGGCCGTCTGCGCCGCGCGGTCAGGCACATGCGAGGACGCGGCGAACAGCGCGCGCGTGTAGGGATGGCGGCGCTCGGCCAGCACGGCGACGGTCGGGCCGGTCTCGACGATCTCGCCCCTCTGCATCACCGCGATCCGGTCGGCCATGTCGGCCACCACGGCAAGATCGTGGGTGATGAGCAGCAGCGACATGCCCTCCTCGGCCACAAGATCCCTGAGCAGGTCGAGGATCTGCGCCTGCGTGGTGACGTCGAGCGCGGTGGTCGGCTCGTCCGCGATCAGGAGGCGCGGGTGGAGCGCGATGGCGGCGGCGATGCAGACCCGCTGGCGCTGGCCGCCGGAAAGCTCATGCGGGTAGCGGTCGAGCGCGACGTGGGAAAGGCCGACGCGGTCGAGGCGGTCGCGCGCGATGCGCAGCGCCTCGGTGCGGCCGGCCTTGCCGTGGATCGTCAATGTCTCGGCGACCTGGTCGCCGACGGTCTGGACCGGGTTCAGCGCCGTCATCGGCTCCTGGAAGATCATGCCGATCTCGTTGCCGCGCAGGCGGCAGAGCTGCGGTTCGGTCAGCGCCAGGAGGTCGGTGCCGTCGAGCTTTGCCGCGCCGGTGGTCGCCGCGCCCTGTGGCAAGAGGCCCATGAGGGCGAGCGCGGTCATGGACTTGCCCGAACCGCTTTCGCCGACAAGGCCGAAGATCTCGCCCGGCGCGATCTCCAGCGACAGGTCGCGCAGGATCGGGATGCTGTGGATGTGCAGCGACAGGCGGTCGATCTCGATCATGCTGTCCGTCCGAATTTTCGTACGAAAATTCGCGAGGCATGATTATTCGTACGAATAATCATGCCCGTCCTCGCCGGAGTCTCGGGTCGAGCACGTCGCGGAGCCCGTCGCCCATCAGGTTCAGCCCCAGCACCATCAGCACGATGGCGAGGCCGGGCAGGATCGCCAGCGTCGGGTCGGTGTAGATCATCGTCTGCGCCTCGGCGAGCATCCGGCCCCAGCTGGGGATCGGCGGCTGCGCGCCAAGGCCGACGTAGGACAGCGCCGCCTCGGCCAGGATGCCGAGGGAGAACTGGATCGTCGCCTGCACGATCAGCAGGTTGCCGATGTTGGGCAGGACATGCTCGGCGCTGATGCGGAGCCTGCCCTTGCCGGCGGTGCGGGCGGCGAGGATGTAGTCGAGCGTCCATAGCGGCAGCGCGCCGCCGCGCGCCACCCGGGCGAAGACGGGGATGTTGAAGATGCCGATGGCAAGGATCGCGTTGGTGGCGGATGGGCCGTAGCGGGCGGTGATCAGGATGGCGATGACCAGCGACGGAAAGGCGAAGATCAGGTCGTTGGTGCGCATGATGATCTCGTCGAGCCAGCTGCCGCGCCGGGCCGCGGCGGCAAGGCCGAGCGGCACGCCCACGGCAATGCCGATGCCGACCGCGATGACCGCCACCGCGATCGACGTCTGCGCGCCGATCATCAGCATCGACAGCAGGTCCCGGCCGAGCTGGTCGGTGCCGAGGAGATGCGTGGCCGAGGGCGGTTGCAGGCGCGTGGCGATGGAGACCCCGGTGATGCCATGCGGCACCCAGACGAGCGAGACCAGCGCGGCGATCAGGAACACGGAGGACAGCGCGGCGCCGATCCAGAGGGCGGGGGGCAGGCGGCTCATCTGCGGCGCAGCCTCGGGTCGACGAGCGCATAGGCGAGGTCGATCAGGAAGGTGACGAGGATCACCGCGAAGACCAGCAGCATGGTCACCGATTCCACCACGATCAGATCGCGCTGCGTTATGCCTTGGAAGATCAGCCGCCCGAGGCCGGGCAGGAAGAACACGTTCTCGATGATGATCGCGCCGGCCAGCAGGAAGGAGAATTGCAACCCGATGATCGTGAGCACCGGGATCAGCGCGTTGCGAAGCGCGTGGCGGCGGATCGCCTGCGGACGGCTGAGTCCCTTGGCGCGCGCGGTGCGGATGTAATCCTGGTCTAGCGTGTCGAGCAAAGCGGATCGCATGACGCGGGCGAGGATCGAGGCCTGCGGGAGCGCCAGCGCGACGGCCGGCAGCGTCAGCGCCTTCAGCGCCGCGGCGGGATCGGTCCAGCCGGGAAAGCCGCCGGCGGAAAACCAGCGGAGCGTGACGGCGAAAAGCAGCACCAGCAGCATCGCGAACCAGAAGTTCGGCACCGCGATGCCCAGTTGCGTGGCCCCCATGATGCCGTGGTCGGCGAGCGTGCCGCGCCGGGAGGCGGCGAGGATGCCGATGGGAAAGGCGAGGAGCGTGGAAAGGGTCAGCGCATAGAGCGCCAGCGGCAGCGACACCCAGATCCGGTCGAGCACCAGATCGGCCACCGGCACGCGGTAGGTGTAGGAGGTGCCGAAATCGCCGGTGAGCATACCGGTGATCCAGCTCAGGTACCGCTCGAGCTTGGTGCCGTCGAGGCCGAGGTCGGCGCGCAGCGCGGCGAGGTTCTCCTCGGTCGCGTTCAGGCCCATCATGAAGGCGGCCGGATCGCCCGGAACCACCTCGATCAGCGCGAAGATCACCCCGCTTGCGACAAGCAGGCTGAGCCCGAGAGACAGCGCGCGAAGGAGGAGGTAACGGGCCATGGCGGCAAGGCTAATCCGCGGCGCCGATCAGGGCCAGAGGGCAGTTTCCGGGGCTGGATCGGTCGCAGGCCCGCGAGGCGCGTTCCGCCGCAACGCAGCGAATTGACAAGGTCATAATATTGTCCATATACCGCCCATGACGAAATCTTATTGCCGATCCGATGACAGGAGCCTGCCCATGACCGCCCCGACGCGCGACAAACCCTGGCTCATCCGCACCTATGCCGGCCATTCCACGGCCAAGGCGTCGAACGC
>Ga0008835_100210_pt1 | contig 70559 bp, 71 predicted proteins | sample HotLakConsoUCCRE_FD_62215 | JGI IMG/M metagenome (GOLD analysis project Ga0008835, IMG submission 62215) | Hypersaline microbial mat communities from Hot Lake, Washington, USA - Hot Lake Consortium UCC-RE (Hybrid Assembly) ... | reverse complement strand
GGCCGCCGTGCCGGAGGGTCTGCCGATCGTGGCGACTGTCGCGCTGGCGCGCGGCATGTGGCGCATGGCGCGGCGAAACGCTCTGGTCGAGCGGCTGGCCGCGGTCGAGACTCTGGGGTCCACCAGCGTGATCTTCGCCGACAAGACCGGAACGCTGACGCAAAACCGGATGCGCGTGGCGCGGCTGGCGCTGCCGGGGCAGGACGACGAGGTGCACTGGGACGAGGACAAGCGTCCCGCGGAGCCCTCGCCCCTGGCGTACCGGCTGCTGGAGGTCGCCGCGCTGTGCAACAACGCCGAGCTTGAGCAGGCGGATGGCGACAATGGCGAGCACCCGGCCGGCACCGGCGATCCGATGGAGCTTGCACTGCTTCATGCTGCGGCGGCGGTCGGCCTCGCGCGGGACCGCCTGCTCGACGACCAGCCCGAAGTGCGCGAGGAAAGTTTCGACGCTGATACCAAGATGATGGCGACGTTTCACGCGCAGGGTGGCGGCTTTCGCATCGCGGTCAAGGGTGCGCCGGAGGCCGTGCTGGAGGTCGCCACGCAGGTCGCGACCGAAGAGGGCGAGGCCGAGGCGCTGTCCGATGCGGATCGCAAGGACTGGGAGGTGCGGGTCGAGACACTGGCCGCCGAAGGCTACCGCGTGCTTGCCTTTGCAGAACGACAGTCCGACAGCGTCGAGGCCGAACCCTACGAGGGCCTCATCCTCCTCGGTCTCGTGGGTCTGGAGGACCCGCCACGCGACGACGTACCCGACGCCATCGAGCGGTGTCGCAGGGCCGGCATCCGCGTCATCATGGTCACCGGCGACCAGCCGGTGACCGCTTCCGCAATCGCCGAACAGGTAGGGCTTGCCGAAAATCCGAAGGCGACCGTGGGCCGTGATCTGCCGAAGCTGGGCGACGGGGCGGAGGCGGATGCCCATGACGGGCTGCGCGATAATCACGTCTTCGCCCGCGTCTCGCCGGAACAGAAACTCGACCTGATCCGCCTCTGGCAGGAGGCCGGCGCGGTGGTCGCGATGACCGGTGACGGCGTGAATGACGCGCCGGCGCTGAAGAAGGCCGACGTGGGTATCGCCATGGGCCAGCGCGGCACTGATGTCGCCCGAGAGGCGGCGGACATCGTTCTGAAGGACGATGCCTTCCCCACGATCGTGATGGCCATCGAACAGGGACGCACAATCTTCGAGAACATTCGCCGGTTCATCGTCTTTCTGCTCTCCGGCAACCTCGGCCAAGTTCTGGCCGTCGGCCTGTGCGCCGTTGTCGGCGCGCCCCTTCCGCTGCTGCCGCTTCAGATCCTCTACATCAATCTCGTGCTCGACGTGTTCCCGGCTCTGGCCCTCGGCGTCGGCGAAACCCCCGAGGGCATCATGGATCGCAAACCGCGCGACCCGAAGGAACCCGTGCTCACCCGGGGGCACTGGATCGCGACCGCGCTCTGGGGCGCCCTGATCGCGGCATCGGTCACGACTGTCTTCTTCGTCGCGCTGGCGCGCGACATGGGACAAGACGCGGCGGTGACGATCGGATTTCTGAGCTTCGCGCTGGCACGGCTCTGGCACGTCTTCAACATGCGCGATGCGGGAGCCGGGCTTTTCGCCAACGAGGTCACGCGCAATCGCTGGGTCTGGTATGCGATCGGGGTATGCCTTGCCTTGACCGCGGCCGCCGCATGGTTGCCCGGCCTGAGTACTGTCCTCGACGTGGTTCCGCTGGATACTGTCGGATGGATTCTGGTTCTGGGGGGCAGTCTGGTGCCCCTGCTCGTCGGCCAGGCGGCGCTCAGCTTTTGGCACCTACCGGCCCGACGCGAGCGCATAGTGCAATGAGACGTGCTCCGCTCTCCTTGCAACTGTGCCCGCATCACGGCGTGCTGCGATAGCCTACGACATTCCATCTCTATCAGGAGCGCGCCGTTACTCGAGGCGGGATCTCAATGTCTCGACTGCCTCCGGCCGTCCGAGGATGACGGGGCTCTGCCAGTCCCGCATCTCTCCCGTCCCGTCGCCGCCGAAGCTTTCGAGTGTCTCCCAACCGGCCGTACCCTGCGCAAGAGCCACGCCGCCCGACGCTGCGACCAAGGCAAGCCCGCCCGCTACATCCCAGACATGCGGCGAGTCGAAGCGGGCGACGTCGAGAAGGCCGGCCGCGACAAACGCGCACTCGACCGCCGCGGAGCCAGTCCGGCGCATGTCCCATGGAAGATCCGCCGCTGCGGGGGATCCCAGCCCCACGAGCCTCCGGCGAACTGCGGGATTGCGCACGGCGCGAAGGACGTCGAACTCGAACTGCAAGGGACCGCCCGCCCGCGCGTGGTAGACGCCCGCGCGAAGCGCGTGGCTCGTGGAACACCAGACCGCGCCGACAAGCGGTCGCCCGTGCCAGAGAAGCCCTACGGACGAGGCGAAGAGGGGAAATCCGTTCACGAAGTTGGTCGTGCCGTCGATAGGATCCACCGCCCAGATGAAGTCCGCGCCGCTGCGGGGACGCTCCTCGCTCTCCTCGCCGAGGACATCATGGGTCGGAAACCGTTCGGCCACCTTTGCGCGGACCAGCGCCTCCACCTCGTGGTCGACATCCGACACGGGGTCGTGAAACGTGCAGCAGGCCTCCTCTGACGACTTGTAGCGCACCGTGAGCAGGCGCCCCAGCGCGGCCCCGATGCGGGCCCCGCCAAGCGTCGCGAGATCGACCGCGGTGCGTTCGATCTCGGCGAGGTCCTCGTCGCGCGGGGAATCGGCCGTCATGTCTCTTCACCCCCTGCGGCCATGGCAGGAACGATGACTTCGACCAGGAGGTTCGAGCGCGTCACGCGGACATGCGTCCCGGCCTCCTCTGCCGGCCAGAGTTCGTCGTCCACCCTCAGCGGGTCGTCCTGCCGGTCCATTTCGATCACACGCCCACGCACGACCTCCACTGGCAACGCCTCGTCCGACTCCAGGGCCGCCCGGAACGCATCCCGGCCTGCGGCGCGCAGGAAGGCCAGGTGCAGATCGCCTCCGCCCGGGATCATCCCGGCCGACAGGTTGAGGCCGGGCCCCGTGGGCGAGACGTTCAGCACTTCGGCGAAGAGAAGATCGGAGGGCAGGTCCTTCCCATCGATACGGATCCTTGAGCGGATGGGTTCGGCGCTGCCAAGCCTGTCACTGAGCCCCTCGCGTCCGGCCCGGATCTTCTCAGCGCCGGTTGCACCGGGACCGGCACCGGACGAGCCGGACAGGCCGGCCGCGATGGTGCCGCAACCGACCGCCTCGACGAACCTGCGCGTCTCGGGACCTACAGTCGCCTCTCCCAGCCGGAACCGGTGAACGCGCCCACTCCTCAGGCCCTGCAGGACCTTGTGCGCCGAAGCCGGAAAACCGAGCGCCTTCGCCACGTTGTTCGCGCCGCCCAGCGGCAGGATCGTGCAGCGGATGCCTGTCCCGGCGAAGGTCCTAAACGCCTTGGCAACGGTGCCATCGCCCCCTGCGACTACGACGACGCGATCGTGGTCGAAGGTCTCCGGCGGCGGCAATCCCTGCTGCTTCTCGAGATAAGTCGGCTCAAACCCGTACGTTTTGGCGGCACGGAGAAGATCCCCGGCCGCCACATCGCCTGAGCCCGCCGATCTGTTGTGGAAGAGGAGAAGTCTCATGATGTCGGCAAAACGTCGCGCCACGGCAGGGGTTCCCGTCAATCCCCCCCTCGCTGGAATCGAGCCGGTCGTATCAAGTGTACCGCCGCGACCCGGGACGCATCGCGACGTTGCGGAACGCCGTCGGAAAGTGAACGCCTCTGGCGGCGCCAAGTTGGCCTTTCCATACAATCGAAAGGACGAACCGATGGACGACGATAGAAAACAAGGGCAAGGCGAAGGACGTGAAGGGTTCTGCGAAGGCGACCTGGGGCAAGGGAAAGGACTGATGGCGCCAAACAGGTAGTACCAGTAGAACATGATGCAACTCGAGGCCGCGCTGTTCGACATGGACGGGTGATCACCGACACCGCCGCTGCGCATATGGCCGCGTGGAAGTGGCTGTTCAATGTCTATCTGCGTGCGCGCGATCCCGAAGACGCGCCCTTCTCCGAGGTCGATTACCGGCGTCATGTCGATGGCAACCCGCGCCATTACGGGGTGCGGGCGTTCCTCGCCTCCCGCACCATCGAGCTGCCACCGGGCGCTCCCGACAATGACCCCGGAGGCTGACACTGTCTACGGTCTCGGCAACCGCAAGAACCGTTATTTCCGCGCCTGGCTCGCAGAGAACGCGGTCGAGGCGTTCCCGGGCACGCGCGCCCTGATCGCCGAGCTCGCCGCCGCAGGCATCCGTGCGGCCGTCTTCTCGTCGAGCCAAAATGCCCGCGACGTGCTCCAGAGCCCCGCCATGCTCAACCGGTTCGAGGTCATCGTCGACGGGCAGGACATGGCCAGCACCGGTTTGCCCGGCAAACCCCATCCCGCGATAAAGCTCCGGGCGGCGGAGCAGCTTGGCGTGACGCACAAACGGACGGCAATCGTCGAGGATGCCATTTCCGGTGTCGAGGCGGGCGCGGCTGGCAGCTTTGCACAGGTGGTCGGCGTGGACCGCAAGGGCGACGGCGCCGCGCTCGCGGACGCGGGCGCCGATCTGGTGGTGGCGGACCTTGCCGAGCTTGCCATCGGCCACGGCCCGCGCCTTATCGCGCGCCTGCTGCCATCGCTACCGCGCCTGAGGGACAGGAACGACGACCTCCGCGTCCGGTTAGAGCGCAAGCGGCTTATCTTCTTGCTGCCGCCTAAGTACTTCGCGGCATAATCGAATTCGGCGCGCGGGCTCGGCGTTGCCGCTGTGGATCGCGCAGTTGTAAACACCTGGCGGCTTCAGCAGAGCTGGTGCTGTGCCCCGCGTGCCTGGATGCAAAGTGCTGGTGGTAGTTGCTCTGTGCGCTGACGCGGTCCCGGGTGGTATCTGGAGCGTTGGAGCGCCAGCGCGCCATTTCCACGTGGAGCCTCCTTCCCTCCGACGGAGGCGGACCCTCAAGCCGCCTTGGGCCAGGAAAGGTCGTAGAGAAGCTCGATAGCCTCGATCTCCTGTTCCGTCAGGGCCTTGAACTCCTTCTCGCGCGCCCTTTTTGAGAGTTGCCCGCCATTCTGGCTGAGGAACTTCAAAAGCAAGTCGAGTACAGGTCCCGGCATATCGATGATCTCCTCGACACCGGCCTTGAAGCGGTCAAATGACTTCAGGAATTCGATCTCCTCGGGCAGGTCGACCTCGATCGTTTCCCGAACGCAGGCGGCCAGGAACTCGGCATGCTTCGTCATGTCGAAGAACCTGTGGAGATGAGCCGTCTCGTTCAGGACCTCGACATTGCCGTCCTTCGTGGGCTTCCAGTCGACCAGCTCGAGGCGCGGCGCCGAAATGCTCTCGAGGACCTTCGCGTAGTCTTCGATGCGCCTCTGGATCACTGCACTGACAGGGAAGACGATGCCGGGCGGGTTGAAACCCGCGCGCGCGAGGATGTGGTGGATCAGGTAGCGGTGAAGCCGGCCGTTCCCGTCCTCGAAAGGATGGATGTAGACGAAGCCAAAGGCAAGCATAGCTGCCGCAACGATCGGATCGAGGCGCCCTTCGAGCGCCCGACGCTCGAAGGCTTGAAGCCCCATCATCAGGTCCGGGAGGTCCTGATGCCGAGCGCTGATATGGACCGGCAGGGGCGCTTGCGTGTCGCGCTCATGGCGCCCGATGAACCCGCCCTTGCGGCGCAGGCCCATTCCGACGAAGCGGGTATCCACGCAGTGCCATTTAACGATGGCCAGTCGCCTGCCCGCAGGCTTCACACCTGCCCCGCCCTTTGCTGGAATGCTCGGGTGCGGTCCCCGGTCCGATCATGTCGCCATGAACAGGGCCAAAGCCCCTGCCGGTGGGTTTGCCGGGGTCTCCCGGTGCTGCGTATCTGAGGGGGCCAGTCGGGACCGCCTTCCCTCGGGCCGGGTGAAGTCCCGGAGCGTAGCCCCCCGCACGGCGAGAGACAGACCGACCACCCTTTCCACGGAGGTGGCAGAACCTCGAGCTGCACAACGCTCGGACTCGGCGCCCTTTCGCTCTCGCTACTCATGACGCGGCCGCTCTTGGTACGGGAGAACGGCAAACCGTGGCATGGGTCTTTCGCGCATCCGCGCCCGGTGGAGACCCTCGCAGAAACCGGCGCCGCCCCAGCGATGGGACGGCGTAGCGGTCAGGTGGTCTCGTGGGTCGGCCGCAGCGAGCTCAGGTCGAGCATCGGCGCCCGCTCAGGCAGACGCTCAAGGGCTCGCCCGGTGTCCCTCGTATTGGCCTGCCAGAGGCGCAAGAGCGCCGCCCGCGTCACACAGAAGGCGCGACCGGCCCAGCGCGCCCCAGCATCCCCCTCAGCGCCGCTCACGCGGACCTGGAGGACGAACTGGAGAGCATCCCGGCACAGCACGACACGCCACCGGCCGAAGCGGTGAAGCTCGTCCGTGTAATCGTCGGAGGTTTCGCGGTGCGATGTGCGGGGGGCGCTCCACATATCGCCCCGGCTCCTTGACCGACCTCACGAACTGCGCGGCGAGCTGATTGCTCTTGTGGGCCTGTCCCTTTGCCTTACCCGGCATGGTCACTACTCCTGAATGTGGGTTGACGAGAACATTCCGACCCACAATCTGGCGCGGAATGCCGTGGACATGTTTGGAATAGCGTGGCAGCATGCGCCTAGGAAAACAAGGGATATCAGGAACGCACTGGAACGCCGTGGAATTACTGTTGGCTGCTACCACCCCAGCCAGTTCCTCCTCGATCAGCTGAACATCGACCCGGTAGCGCCCAGCGCCCCCGGAAGGCCCCACAAAGGGCCCCAGCGGGTGTTCAGGGTGTCGGCTTGGCAAGTCGCGGGGAGGCACGCTCACAGCAGCCGAGGTCGATCCCGTTGGTCCAGAACTCCCAGTCGTCATGCTTGTTAGCCGCACGGCTTCCAATCTGGAGATGGTCGGGGTTGACGCATCGGCGGTTGTGGCACCGGTGTCGGACCACCTCATCAGCCGCCGCCGGGGTCCTCGTCGCCACACAGTAGACGAACCGGTACGCTGGCAGTTGACGGCCATGGAACCTGACCCGCCGGGGCGTCTCGGTGCCGGTCTGGAGGCGGTTTGACCCGAACCTTAGAGCGTTTCAGGTTTAGACGGAAGCATATCCTGCGTTCTTGAGGTAGTTGGCGCACTCGTCGGGGGTGAAGCGGTCGAGGATTGTTCCGATGGAACCCCAGAGCGTGTCCCGCGAGCGGGGTGCTGCGGTGCGCATCCAATGCTTGAGCTTTGCGAAGGCCTGTTCGATCGGGTTCAGATCCGGGCTGTAGGGGTTGGAGGGATCAGAAAAGGCCCCAGTGGGGCGTTTTCCCCGAACAACGGAACAGAAGGTGGGCACCGGCCGAGCGGATCGCCTGGCGCACCGCCTGGCTCTTGTGGCTGCCGAGATTGTCTATCACCACCACATCGCCGGGTCTGAGGGTGGGGACCAGAACCCGTTCGACATAGGTTCGGAAGATATCGCCGTTCGCGGGACCGTCGAACACCCAGGGCGCGTCGATGCGGTCATGGCGCAGGGCGGCGATGAACGTGGAGGTGTTCCAGTGCCCGAAGGGCGCCGCCCCGGGCAGGCGTTCGCCTTTGGGCGCCCAGCCCCGCAGCGGGGCCATGTTGGTCTTGACCCAGGTCTCATCGATGAAGACCAACCGTGTCGGGTCGATACGCCCCTGATGGCGTTGCCACCTGTCGCGGCGGCGCTTCACATCGGGGCGTTCACGCTCGTCGGCGACCAGTGTCTTTTTTTGAAACTGAACCCGCAGCCGCGCAGGAACCGCCAGACGGTGTCGTGGCTCACAGCGATCCCGCGCCCGGCCAACATCTCTTGCAGCATCGCCAGCGTGATATGCGGACGGGACTGCACCTGATCCAGCAGCCATGCCCGGTGGGGTTCCAGAAGGGGCCGGCGATAGCCGCCCATCCGCGCGGGGCTCACCGACCCGGTCTGCGCCGCGCGGTGCGTCCATTTCACCACGCTCGACGGCGCGACCCCGAACCGGGCGGCAACGCTACGACAGCTCGCCCACGATTGCATCGCTGCGACAACACGCTCCCGAAGGTCGTCTGAGTAAGGTTTCGTCATCCATGCTGGCCTCCTTCACCAGTATGGATTCTGAATCACACCGAGCCCGACATGGGAATCCCCTTTCGATTCCAAGAAAGGCTGAGCCGCTCTAAGTGTCGGATTTCGCCGTCGGAATTGCCCGGATGGTTGGGAGCGACGGCAACCATGCCGGCCTGTGCAAGTTCGCGCGGCGCCAAGGTTCCCTGGCCTCGCGCTGGAGCACCTTCATTTTTAGCCGGCGGCCACCGGGTTGCGGAGCACGCCGATTCCCTCGATCTCCGATTCTACCACATCTCCGGGCTCGCAGTAGCGCGTGGCCGCTACCAGCCCAGGGGCCGGGTGCCAGCTGCCGCCCAGTTCCTTGTCCGACGACCATGCCGTACCGGCGGGCGTGCCGGTCAGGATCATCATGCCTGGACGCAAGGTGAAGTTGACCGAGAAGAAATGCACCAGATCCGCGCAGGTCCAGATCATGTCGGCGGTGGAGGATTGCTGACGCAACTCGCCGTTGATCCGTGTGCGCAGCATCGCCGCCTGAGGATCCCCAAATTCGTCGGCGGTGACGATGACCGGCCCCATCGGAGCGGAGGCATCGAACGCCTTGCCGCGCCCAAGTTCGTACCAGGTGAACCCTTCGGCGTTGCGACGCACCTGACGGTCGCGGGCGGTGACATCGTTGACGATGGTGTAGCCGAAGATATGAGCGGGGGCATCTTCCACGGCGATGTGGCGACCGGGTCTGCCGATGACCACGGCGAGTTCGGTCTCGCAGTCGAGTTTCCGCGTCAGGAGGGGATCATGGATGATCGGGTCTTCCGGGCCGACGACGCAATCGCCGGTCTTCACGAAGAACTCCGGCTCCTGACCCGACAGCGGCGCGTTCGCCTTTTCGGCGTTGTGGGCGCGGTAGTTGCTGCCCGAGCAGAGGATGGTGGTGGGGATCATCGGCGCGGCGAGCCGAACGCTCGTCAACGGGCGTCGATCAGCGGTGTCAATCAGCTTGCGGGCCTCCGCCAGGGCGGCATCTCCGCCCCGGATGAAGGCGATGGTGTCGGCGAAGAACGCCGGGGCGCCGCCTGCATCCAGCGGGTCGATCAACTCGTCGCCGATAATGATGCCCAGGCGGCGGGCGTCGTCGGCATGGTAGTTGGCAAGTTTCATGGCACGCCTTTCGAACGTCAGGAGAACAGGAAGGAGAGGGTCAGCACCATGCCCAGAAGCGCGATGCCCAGACGCATCGGCGCCTCGGGCAGGCGCCCGGCGAGCAGGCCGCCGAGGTATCCGCCCGCAAGACCACCGACGAGCACCACGCCGGCTGCCGGCAAATGCACCAAACCGGACAGAAGCAGTGGCACGACGGCGGTGGTGTTGATCGCCGTGGACAGAACGTTCTTCTCGGCATTGGCCGATTGGATCGAGGCGACGCCGGCGAGGGTCAACACCGCGATCAACAGGAAACCCATGCCGGCACCGAAAAAGCCGCCATAGATCCCCGTGGCGAACATCAGCAGCCCCGCCGCTCCCTCGCGCTGTCGTGCGGGCAGGAATCGGGCGGCCAGCGTCGCGGTGCGATTTCCCAATGCGATGATCCCGACCGCGGCGACCAGCACGAAGGGGATGACAACGAGAAACGCACGCTCGGACGAGACGATCAGGAGCCCTGCCCCGATCAGAGCGCCGATCAGGGCCGGCCACATCCGCCGCAGCAGCGCCCCGCCCTGACCCGCAAGACGGTGACGGTTGATCCAGACCGCCGGCAGCTGTGCCGGCCACAGCGCAACTGTGCCGGTGGCATTGGCGACGATCGGCGGCAGGCCCGAGGCGAGGAGAAGCGGGAAGACGAAGAGTTTCGCGCCTCCCGCGAGCGAGTTGACCATCCCGCCGACGACCCCGGCTGCGAGAAACAGCGCAAGCTCTGCACCGGTCACGGGTGTTCGGCTCGCATGGCAGGCTGGTCGGCTGCGGCATCTCGCGCCGCGAAATCCTCGGCGAGGTTCTCGGCGGTGGCGGCATAATGCGCTTCTGTCAGGTCGGCCGCCGCGGCGATATCGCGATCCAGCACCGCGCGCAGGATGGCGGCATGTTCGGCCCCCAGATCCCGGGTGCCCCGGCGCAGGTAGACCGAGGCGCGGCGGTAGCGCTCGCACTGATCGTGCAGGCTTTTGCGGATGCGCAGCAGCCAGTTCGACCCGCAGGCGGAGACCATAGCGAGGTGGAAAGCCTCGTTCGATGCTTCCCAACGGTCGAGATCCGGATCACCGCCTGACAGGGCCGTGTCGGCCTTCTGCATCCGGTAGGCGGCGGAGACGACGCCCGCCTCCCACGCCTCGTCCCCATGGGTCAAAGCCAGGCGCAATGCCTCACGCTCTACCGCCGTTCGGGCGATGTTGAGGTCGCGAAATTCCGCGATGTCGAGCGCAATGACCGAAAAGCCGCGGTTGCCGCCTGCGGTCACCAGCCCATCGGCGCTGAGCCGTTGAAGCGCCTCGCGCAGCGGCGTCGGGCCGACGTCGTAGAGCTCGGTCAGCCGACCGATGCGCAACCGTTCGCCCGGCGCGCGGACTCCGTGGATGATATCGCGGCGCAGCGCCTCGTATGCGGCTTCAGTCAACGTATCGCCGCTCACATGGTGCAGCGGAGTTGCGGTCTTCTGGTTCACGTTCAGTCCCTTGGTCTGCTCGACTGCCCTATCCTACGCGACCAACGGAGCGTTTGACAAAGCGTTTCATGGATGTAAGGTAATTCTATCGATAAAAAATGGAAGTCTCGATAATGAAGCTGACGACCTTCAGGCATGGCGACGACGTTGCCGCCGGCTATCTTGATGGCGACGATGTCGTGGTTTGCGTCCAGGGGAAAGGCGCCGACCGCGCCGTTCTGGACCTCGTGTCTGAGGGAACGGAGGGCGTCGCCCGCTGGGAAGCCAAGGCAGATGCTCAGCGGGTGCCGCTGTCTGCGGTGACCGTGCTGGCGCCGATGCCCGAGCCGCGGCGCGATATCTTCTGCGTCGGCAAGAACTACTACGCCCATGCGGCCGAATTTCATTCCAGTGGCTTCGATTCCGGCGCCCGGGAAGAGGTGCCGAGTGCGCCGGTGATCTTCACCAAGGCCACCACGTCGGTGGTTGGGCCAGGGGTGGACGTCATGGGATCGCTCGACCACACCGGGACCGTGGACTACGAGGGCGAACTGGGTGTGGTGATCGGTCGTCGGGCATTCCAGGTGTCGAAGGCGGACGCCATGAACCACGTGTTCGGCTACGTGGTCGTCAATGACGTCACATCGCGCGAGTTGCAGCGCACGCACAACCAGTGGGTCATCGGCAAGGGGATCGACACGTTCTGCCCGATGGGACCGTACCTGGTGACGGCAGACGAGGTGGCCGAAGTGGGTGCGCTGGAACTGGAAACACGGATCAACGGCGAGGTCCGCCAGAAGGCGCTGGTCGCCGATCTCATCTTCGACATTCCGACCCTGATCGAAACGATGTCGCGAACGATGACGCTGCTTCCGGGTGACGTCATTGCAACGGGCACGCCGGTCGGCGTCGGCATCGGATTCAAGCCGCCGAAATACCTGCTGCCCGGTGACGTGATGCAGGTCAGCATCTCGGGGCTGGGCATGCTGGAGAACCGGATCGCCTGAGCGACTGCCAACGATCCGGCAGACGACACCATCAATACCAGGGAGGATAAGATGGACCGACTGAAACTCACCACCGCGCTGATGGGCGCGACATTCGCGGGTATGGCGGCATTGCCGGCGAACGCGCAGGACGGGTATTTCGCGGGCATGGACATCGAGGTTGTCGTGCCCTTCGCGCCAGGCGGGGCCACCTATGTCTCGGCCAAGTTCCTCGAGCCGTTCTTCGAGCGCCACCTTCCGGGCAATCCGACGGTCACGGTCGTCGACCGTCCCGGCGGTGGCTCGATCCTGGGCGCAAACTGGTTCGAGGAGAATGCGGAGCCGGACGGATCGACGGTGCTGTTCACCACCTCGTCCACCTCGAACCCCTACGTTCTTGGCCAGTCGGAGGTTGCCTACGACCTCGCGGCCTACCGCGTCGCCTACAGCCACGCCTTCGGCTCGACGATCTTTGTGTCGCCTGGCATCGGGGTGGAAACGGCGGCCGACCTGCCGAACGCGACCAGCCCGCTGGTCTATGGTGGCATCTCTGCCGCGGCGTCTGACCTGCCGGCAGTCCTGTCCTTCGAGGTTCTGGACCTCGACGTGAACTCGGTCATGGGCTTCTCGGGGCGCGGACCGACCTTGCTGGCCTTCCAGCGCGGCGAGACCAACGTCGAGGCGCAGTTCACGCCGGTCTACATGACTCAGGTGGTGCCGATGGTCGAGGAAGAAACCGCGATCCCGGTCTACAGCGGCGGCTCGATCGCCGAGGATGGGCGGCTGAGCGCGCGCGACCCGGTGACGCCCGATCTGCCGTCGGTCTTCGAGGTGTACCAGATGATCCACGGCGAGGATCCGTCGGGCATCGAATGGGACGCGTTCCAGGCCATCGCGACCTCAACCTATGCCTTCGGATTGACCGGCTACCTGCATCCCGACGCGCCGGACGAGGCCGTACAGGCCTTCGCCGAGGGCGTGGCCGCGATCAACGAGGATCCCGAGTTCATCGAGGGCAGCCGCGAGATCACCGGCGGCACGCCGCTGATGGCGGGCGTCGACATCGAGGACGACGTGCGCGCGGCGCTGCAGCCGTCGGACGAGGTGCGGGAGTACCTGCGCGGGTTGTTGGCCGACAAGTTCGACGTGAACTTCTGATCCGACGCCTGCCAAGCTGGGGTCGGCCCGAGGCGGATTGCCCGGGCCGGCCTTCTTGGCGCCCATCCCCCGGGAGAGAGTGAATGTTCGAACAAGCCGCCATCGCGCTTCAGGCGCTCATGGAGCCGATGCGCCTGTTGGCCCTGTTTGCCGGAATGTTCGTCGGGTTGATCTTCGGGATGCTGCCGGGGCTCGGCGGGGTCGCGGCGGTGTCGATCCTGCTGCCATTCATCTATCTGTTCGACGCCTATGCCGGCCTCGCTTTGCTGCTCGGCGCGGTGTCCGTGGTCTATACCTCGGACACGATCACCTCGGTTCTTCTCGGTGCACCGGGATCGCCCGCATCTGCGCCCACGGCGATCGAGGGTCACGCGCTGGCCAAGCAGGGCAAGGCCTCGCAGGCGCTGGGGGTCGGGTTCCTGGCCTCGATGGTCGGGGGACTCGTCGGGGCCCTGGTGCTGTTCCTGGCCATTCCCATCGCCGGTCCCATCGTATTGATGCTGGGCACCCCCGAGTTGCTGATGTTCGCGCTTGTCGGTCTGTTCTTCGCAAGCTCGATGGTCGGCAAGAACCTGAAGAAAGGCCTTGCGTCGGCCTGTCTTGGGCTGCTCCTCGGCGTCGTCGGCCCGGCCACGGCTGCGGCCGATTTCCGCTTCACATTCGGGCAGGTCTGGCTGCTGGATGGTGTGTCCCTGACGATCATGGCGCTTGGGCTGTTCGGCATCGCCGAGGCGATCTCGATGCTGGCCACGGGTGACGGGATCGCAGGAAACAAGATGGTGCTGGGCCCGCGCAGCGACGGGGTACGGGACTTCTTTGCCAACAAGTGGCTGATCCTGCGGTCATCCATCATCGGGGTCTTCGGCGGCTTCGTGCCGGCGGTGGGCGCCTCGGCCTCGACCTGGGTGGCCTACGGTCATGCGATCCGCTCGACCAAGGACAAGTCGCGCTTCGGCAAGGGCGAAATCCGGGGTGTCGCCGCGGCCGAGGGCGCGAACAATGCGACCGTGATCGCGGACCTGGTGCCGACGCTCCTGTTCAGCGTGCCCGGCGGACCGGCCGCCGCCATCTTCCTCGGGGCGCTGTTCAGCTTCGGCTACTATCCGGGTCCACGGATGGTGCAGGAAAACCCGGACCTCATGTACCTGATCGTCTGGAGCGTGGCACTCGCCTCGGTCGCCGGCGCGGTGATCTGCTTCTTCATCACGCCGTATGTCGCGAAGCTCACGCGCATCCGGTTCGCGATCATTGCCGCGCCGCTCTTGTTGATCATGGTGCTTGGCGCCCAGAAATCGACCGGCACGATGGGCGATCTCTACCTGCTCTTCGGTCTTGGCCTGCTGGGCTGGATGATGAAGCATGCCGACTGGCCGCGGGCGCCGGCGCTGGTGGGCTTCGTTCTCGCCAAGCCGATGGAACAGTATTTCTGGCTCTCGAACCAGCTGCACGGCTGGTCGTGGCTGACCCGGCCGGGTGTGCTGATCATCGCCTCGATCATCGTGATCCCGCTGCTGCTGGCCGGCTGGCGGCTGGTCCGGTCGCATGGCGCGGCGGTTGCTGCTGGCAGTGCGGTGGGTGTGGTGCCGGTCGAGGAAGACCTGGCCGAGCCGGGGCATGTCCGCATCATCTCGGCCGTTCTGGCGCTGATCGTCACGGCCGCCTTCGGCTATGCCATGTGGGAGCTGCAAGGATTCAACCGCACATCGCAATTGCTGCCGGGGCTTGCGATCTATCCAGGGTTCGTGCTGTCGGCGATGCTGCTTGTCCACGCGCTGCGAAGCCTGCCGGGCGCCACATGGGGCGATTTCAGCGAGCACCGCCTGTTGCCGGTGCTGGTTGTCTACCCCGCCGCAATCTGGGCCCTCGGCTACCACATTCCCACTGTGGCGCTGCTTGCCTGGTTGCTGCTGGTGAGTGCCCGCATGCGCTGGAAAGGAGCTCTGCTCTACGGCGCGGTAATCTTCGTCGCGATCCTCGGGATGTACCGGCTCATGCGCGCGGACGTACCGATGGGACGCATCATGGACTTGTTCTGAACCACCCAATCAAAGGATGAACCATGCAGATCGACGACGACATCATCGAGCCCAGCATCGACCCGGCAACGCAGAAGATCGCGGTGCGGCATGTGAAGGCAAGGAACGACGGCGGGACCCGCACCATGGTTCAGGTGCGCGACTTCGATCCGGTGTTCACAGACGAGCCCGCCAGCCTGGGGGGCACCAATACCGCTCCCAGCCCGCTGGAAACGGTGCTGGTCGCGCTGGTCGGATGCGACGGTGTGATCATTCACGGCGTGGCGAAGGCAATGGGGTTCGACTACCGGGGTGTGGAGTTCGACTGCGAAAGCCAGATCGACGTGCGCGGCCCCAAGGGCGTGCCTGGTGTGCGGCCCTATTTCGAGTCGGCGACCCTCGACATCACCATCTACACCGACGAAAGCGAGAAGCGGCTGGAACAGCTGAAGAAGAATGTGGAATTCCGCTGCCCGGTGATGAACCTGCTGCGCGAAGCCGACGTGAAGCTGACGGCCAAGTGGATGCGGCGCCCGGCTGCGGAGTATGTGCCGGCGGAATAGAACACCGTCGGAGGAGGCAGAACTGTGCCGATTTCCCGAAACAAAGCAGAAGGTCCCTTGCTTCTGTATTCAGCGTTGGGATGGTCTTTGTCACCACGGTCCTTGTTGGAGGGAGGGGTGTTGGTCGCGCGACCGAGGACGAAAATACCGGAATTCCCGAAACGAAACCAGATGATCACAAGCGGAAGTCCCCTTGATGCCGCGGGTTTTGCCTCAAGCTGGAGTAAGCTTGTCGCTCAAGGCCGAGCAGCTCGTTCGAGCAGACTGACGAGAGTCTGACGGCCTCTTCCCGCAACACTCGCGATGCAGTCACGGCAGCGATGGTCCATGACCACAACACTTCTGTCCAATGGCTTGAGGGGGATGTCGGAGCCGTTCGAGCGACTGACAAACGACCTGTGGTTCCCGAACTGATGAATGACGGCGGCGGTCCTCGACACCATGGCGCGCATCGAACGGCGTGCGATCCGGGTCCGCGCGCCGGATCTGCCCGGGATCGCCTCGGAAAGCCCGCGGCAGCGCTCGGGTGGGCTTGGCAGGGCGGTGGCGTCTGGTACGTTCCGGAGGGCCACCGCCCTGCCGCTGATTGAGCCGAGCCGCGTGGCTGGAAGGGACGACCACCGTGACACTCATCGCCCAGATCACCGACCCGCATCTGCGCGACGATGGCGCCGATCCGAGCCACGATCCGGCGCTGGCGCTGCGCCGCGCCTTTGAGCGGATCGCGGGAATGAAGACGCGGCCCGATGCCATCGCGCTCACCGGCGACGTCATCGACCGCAGCGCGGCGGGCTATGGCCATGTGATCGACATGTTGCGCACGGCGCCGGTGCGGGTCTTGCCGCTGTCGGGCAACCATGACCGCGCGGCGGGGTTCCGCGCGGCCTTCGGCGGCTGGGCGGGTTTTGCCGAGGAACACTTGAGTTTCGTCGAGCCGGTGGGCGCGGCGCTGCTGGTCGGGCTCGACAGCACCCTCGACGACGGCAAGGGCGGCGTCGACGCAACGCGCCTCGACTGGCTGGAGAGGGTGCTGGGCGAGGCCGACGCCCCGGTGATCCTTGCCCTGCATCACCCGCCGTTTCCGACCCTCGCGCCCCACATCGACGACCAGGGCTTCGCGGGTGCCGACGCGCTGGCGGCCCGCATCGCGGGAAGCCGCGTCTGCCGGGTCATCGCCGGGCACAGCCACCGGGGCATCCAGACGCTCTGGGCCGGTGTCGCCGCCAGCACCTGCAGCGCGATCGGCTTCGGGCTCGGCCTGTCGCTGTCGGGTGCGGCGCACAGACCCGTGGCCACCCCGCCGGGATACGAGCTTCACCTGCTGCGCTCAGGCGCGGTCGTGACCCATCAGGTCACGCTGGACTGAGGGGCGATGCCGGGTCTGCGGCTGCCCCACCAGTTCAGGCCGAGGATCACGATGATCACTGCGATCCCCGCCGCCTCGATCCGCAGGTCGGGCCAGAACACCGCGACGATGCCCGGCACCAGCGCCGCCCGCGCCCAGAGCGGCATCGTGCGCCACAAGAACCCCTCCAGCGCGGCGGCGAAGGCGACAAGCGCCACGATGGCGATGAAGCCGTTCCAGATCACCAGCGGCAGCGGCCCGCCCAGGATGATCGACTCGTTGTAGACCATGAACAGCGGGATCAGGTAGAGGCCCTTGGCGTATTTCCACGCCTGGAAACTCGTCTCCATCGGTTTCGACCCTGCGATGGCCGCGCCCGCGAAACCGGCGAGCGCCACGGGGGGCGTGACGTTGCTGTCCTGCGAGTACCAGAACACCACCAGATGCGCGATCAGGATCGGCACCCCGAATTCCTGCGTCAGGGCCGGGCCGACAAGGATGATCAGCACGATATAGGCCGCCGTCACCGGCAGACCCATGCCCAGGATCAGGCTGGCGATCAGCACGAGGATCAGCGCCAGCAGCAGGTTGCCGCCCGAGAAGGCGATCATCATCGCCGAGAATTTCAGCCCCAGCCCGGTCAGGCCGACGACGCCGACGATGACGCCCGCCACCGCGCAGGCCATGGACACGGCGACCGCGTTGCGGGCGCCAAGCTCCAGCGCCTCCAACGTCAGCGCGATCCCGCGGCGGCACATTGCGACGAAACGGTCGAAGCTCGGCCCTGAAGTGGCGAAGGAAAACAGTGCCTTGGCCGCCGCCGCCGCCATCACCGACAAGATCGCGAAGAAGCCCACGCGCATCGGCGAATAGCCCGCGACCAGCAGCGCCACCAGCGCCACCAGCGGCAGCAGGAAATGCCAGCCCTCGGCCAGCACCGTGCGGACCTTCGGCAATTCGTCGGCGCTCATGCCGGTCATGCCCTGCTTCACCGCGGCGATGTGGACCAGCAGGTAGACGGCGCCGAAATAGAGGATCGCGGGAAAGATCGAGACCAGCACGATGTCGACATAGGGAACGCGGGTGAACTCCGACATCAGGAACGCGCCCGCGCCCATCAGCGGCGGCATGATCTGCCCACCGGTCGAGGCTGCGGCCTCGATGCCGCCGGCCTGCGCCGGGCGATAGCCGAGCTTTTTCATCAGGGGGATCGTGAAGGCGCCGGTCGTCACCACATTGGCGATGGCCGAGCCCGAGATGGACCCCATGCCGGCGCTGGCGATGACGGCGGCCTTGGCGGGGCCGCCGCGCTGGCGCCCCGTGGCGGCATAGGCGAGGTCGATGAAGAACTTGCCCGCGCCGGTGACTTCGAGGAAGGCCCCGAACAGCACGAAGACGAAGATGAAGGTCGCGGCGACGCCCAGCGGGATGCCGAAGATGCCTTCGGCGCCCAGCGTCATCTGGCTGGCCACCCGGTCCAGCGAATACCCGCGGTGGTTCATGATGCCGGGCATGAAATCCGACAGGAACGGCAACTCGCCGCGGTTGCCGGAAAAGGCGTAGATCAGGAAGAAGGCGCCGATGATCGTCATGCCCAGGCCCACGGCCCGCCGCGCGCCTTCGAGCACCACGAAGATGGTCAGCACGCCCATCCAGACGTCGATGTCGCGCGGAAAGATCTGATTGGCGATGATGTCGATGTTGATCGGCACCCAGGCCCCCACCACCACGCTGCACGCGATCAGGGGCAGGTCGATGGCCCAGCCCAGCGCCCCGCGCGGGCGATGACGGCCAAAGGCCGGGTAGATCAGGAAGCACAGGACCAGGATGAAGCCCAGATGGATGGGCCGCTGGTAGAACAGACCCAGCGGCTGGATGCCCGCGGCGTAGAGCTGGAACAGCGAAAGCGCGATGCCGATGACGGTGATCGCGCGCAGCACGAACCAGGGCTGCGGCGCCTCGTAGGGCCGGAACTCGGTATCGGTGACCATCAGCCGTCATCTCCTGTCAGGGCGATCCGCACCCGTTCGCGCGCGGCAAGGGCAGAGAGAGAAACCACCGTGTCGCCGACCTGCAACCGGTGGTCGACCGCCGCGCCGCCGGGGCGCAGCACATAGGCGTCGCCCGGCACCGGCTCGTCGATGTCGAGGATGACATAGCCGCCCTGCCCGTCCGACACCTGCCGACCGCGGCCGGGGATGTGATCGAGCCCGGCGGCGAAATCGGGAAGATGCGCGCGCACCAGAACCATGTGCCCACCGCGGTTCTCGTAGCAGTCCGACACCTCGAACCCCTCGACCGAATGCCGCCAGAGCACGCACCATCCCGCCCCCTCGGGAACGGGCAGGCGCGCGATCTCGGTGCCGTCGGCGCGCGTGGCGACAAGCTCGCCCGCGGCGGCGGCGCTGAGGCTGGACAGAAGGAGGAGGGCCGAAAGCCCCCCTCCGCTCATCGGTTTCACGGACGCAGGTCGTCGGGGATGTCGACGCCGATTTCCTCGTAGTAGCGGATCGCGCCGGGGTGCAGCGGCACCGGCGTCGCGGTCATGGTGAACTCGACCGTGGTCTCGTTCGCCGCCGGGTGGACGGCCTGCAGATCGGCGACGTTCTCGAACATCGCGCGCGTGATCTCGTAGGCCAGATCGTCCGACATCTCCGACGACACAACCAGCACGTTGGGAATGCCCAGAACCGCGATATCCTCGTCGACACCGGTGTAGGAGCCGCCGGCCAGCGTGGTCACGGCGAAGGTCGGGTCTGCCTCCTGTGCGGCGGCCAGTTCCTCCTCCGACAGCTCGATGATGACGATGCCGTTGGTCGTGGCGAGGTTGAGGATCGAGGAGGTCGGCGCGCCGACCGACCAGAAGCCCGCGTCGATGTCGCCGTTCGACAGCGCGTCGGCGGTTTCGTTGAAGTTCAGGCGCTGTTCGTCGATGTCGTCATAGGTGATGCCGTTTGCCTCGAGAATCGCCGCGGCATTGACCTCGGTGCCCGAGCCGGGCGCGCCGATCGACACGCGCTTGCCGCGCAGGTCTTCCAGCGAGGTGATGCCGCTGTCTTCCAGCGCCACGATCTGCACCATGTTGGCGTAGACGGACGCCAGGCCCCGGATCATCTCGAGCTGCTGGCCCTCGAAACGGTCCGTGCCTGCGTAGGCCTGCGCCACGGTGTCGGCCAGCGCGAGCGCCAGGTCGGCATCGCCGGTGGCGATCAGGCCCATGTTCTCGACCGAGGCGCCGGTGACTTCGGCGGTCGCGGAATAGCCGTCGATCTCGCCGTTGATGATCTCGGCAAGGCCGCCGCCGATCGGGTAGTAGACGCCGCCGGTGCCGCCGGTCGCGATCGACAGTTGGTCCTGTGCAACCGCGGGTGCGGCCACGGCGACGAGGGTGCTGGCCGCGAGGGCCTTGAAGAATGTCATGGTGTTACCTCCCTGAAAGGTTTGTTGTGCGACCGTTCTAAAGCCTAACCGGGGGTGCGCCAACCCCGTGTCTCGTTGACCGCACCGCACCTGATGCCCCGGCGATTGCGGGACGGGGCAGATGAAGGCTTTCACTGATGGCCTCGGCATGTATGATCCGCGCAGAAGTCGCGACAGCAGGACCACCGGCCTGCGAACCGGCACCGCGTGCAGGACACGCATTCCGAAAGAGCGTGCACCGCACGCATTCGATCCCAGGGGAGACGACCATGACACGATACAACCTTCCGGCCCTTGCCCGCAGCCCGCTTTCGCGCCGCGGCGTGCTTCAGGGCGCCGCCGCCATCGGCGCGGCCGGGCTGATCCTGCCCGGAACGATGGGCCGCGCCCGCGCCCAGACCCGGGGTGGCACGTTCCGCATCGGCCTCGGCCACGGCTCGACCGGCGACAGCTACGATCCGGGCCTGTGGGACAACCTCTACGCCCAGACCTACGCCGCCGCCCGCCACAACCAGCTGATCGAGGTCGGCGCCGACGGCAACCTGGTGCCCGAGATCGCGGAAAGCTGGGACAGCGATGATGGCATCACCTGGGTGTTCCAGATCCGGCAGGGCGTGAGCTTCCACTCCGGCCGCGACGTGACGCCCGAGGATGTGGTCGCCTCGATCAACCACCACCGCGGCGACGACTCGACCAGCGCGGTCAAGACGCTGCTGGAGCCGATCACCGATGTCAGCGCCGACGGCCAGAACGTCGTCATCACCCTCGACGCCGCCAACGCCGACCTGCCCTACCTGATGACCGACTATCACCTCGCCATCATGCCGGCCACGGACGGGCGCATCGACCCGTCCTCGACCGACGGCGTCGGCGGCTACATCGTCGAAAGCTACGAGCCGGGCGTGCAGGCGACCCTGACGCGCAACCCGAACTACTGGAAGGAAGACCGCGCCTGGTTCGACCAGGTCGAGATCCTGTCGATCCTCGACCCGGCCGCGCGCCTGAACGCGCTGATCACCGGCGAGGTGCACCTGATCGACCAGGTCGATCCTGCCACCATCGGCATGCTCGAGGGCCGCGGTGTCGCGCGCATCCTGTCGATCCCGGGCAACGCACATTACGTCTTTCCGATGGACAGCCGCGCCGCGCCCTTCGACGACAACAACGTGCGGCTGGCGCTGAAATACGCGCTCGACCGGCAGGCGATGGTCGACGTGATCCTCGGCGGCCATGGCGCGGTGTCGAACGACAACCCGATCGGACCCGCCAACCGCTTCTTCCACGCCGAGATGGAGCAGAAATCCTACGACCCCGACCGCGCCCGCTACTATCTGCGCGAGGCCGGGCTCGAAACCCTCGACGTCACGCTCTCGGCGGCCGATGCGGCGTTTTCCGGCGCGGTCGATGCGGCCTCGATGTTCTCCGAGAATGCGCGCGCGGCCGGCATCAACATCACCGTCGACCGGGTGCCCAACGACGGCTACTGGGACAATGTGTGGATGAACGTACCGTTCTGCGCCAGCTACTGGGGCGGCCGCGCGGTCGAGGATCACATGCTGACCACGGGCTATGCCTCGGGCTCGGCCTGGAACGACAGCTTCTGGGAGAATGAACGCTTCAACGAGGTGCTGGTCGCCGCCCGCTCCGAGATCGACGAGGAGCTGCGCCGCGAGATGTACCACGAGCTGCAGGAAATCGTGTCGTTCGAGGGTTCCGTCATCATCCCGATGAACAACAACTACGTCATGGCCGTCGCCAACGAGGTCGCCACGCCCGAGCGCATCTCGGCGAACTGGAACCTCGACGGGTTCCGTTGCGTCGAACGCTGGTGGATGGCCTGATCTCCATCGTCTTCCCGGCGCCCGCGCGGCGCCGGGAAGACCTTGGGCACGCAGCCGGGAGGATGGGGCGCTGTCGACCGTGATCCGCATGATCCTGACGCGCATCGCGTTGGGCGTTGGCCTGTTGTTCATCGTGTCGCTGGTGATCTTCTGGGCGACGGAGCTGTTGCCGGGCGATCTGGCGACGCAGCTTCTGGGGCAGGCCGCAACGCCGGAAACGGTCGCGGCGCTGCGCAACCAGCTTGGCCTCAACGACCCGGCGCCGGTGCGCTACTGGGCCTGGCTCACCGGCGCGCTGACCGGCGATTTCGGCGTGTCGCTGGCCAACAACCGCCCCATCGCCGAGCTGATCGGCGCGCGGCTGGGCAACACCGTGTTCCTCGCGCTTTATGCCGCCGCCATGTCGGTGCCGATCGCCCTGACCCTCGGCATCCTCAGCGCGCTGTGGCGCAATTCGCTGTTCGACAAGACCGCCAATGCAGGCGCGCTCAGCGCGATTTCCTTCCCCGAGTTCTTCGTCGCCTACATCCTCGTGCTGTGGCTGGCGCAATCGGGCTATTTCCCGTCGATGGTGCGGATCAATCCGACCTCCGATTTTGGCGACCGGCTCTACATGACATTCCTGCCTGCACTGACGCTGACGCTTGTGGTGACCGCTCACATGATGCGCATGACGCGCGCCGCGATCATCAACCTGATGGCCAGCCCCTATATCGAGATGGCGCGGCTCAAGGGACTGTCGCCGCTGCGCATCGTCTTGCGCCACGCCCTGCCCAACGCGCTGGCGCCGATCATCAACGTCATCGCGCTGAACCTTGCCTACCTGATCACCGGCGTCGTGGTGGTGGAGGTGGTGTTCGTCTACCCCGGCCTCGGGCAGTTGATGGTCGATGCGGTGTCGAACCGCGACCTTGCCGTGGTGCAGGCGGTGGCGCTGATCTTTGCCGCCGCCTATGTCGGGCTGAACCTGATCGCGGATGTGATGTCGACCATCACCAACCCCCGCCTCATGCACCGGAGGTAGGGGGATGAACGTCGCCCTCACCGTCGTGCTGGGGCTTGCCGGCCTCTTCGCCATCGCCGCCGCCTGCCGCGCCGCCGCGCGCGCCACGCTGACCGGGCCGGCGGGTGCCGCGGTGCGCGGCATGCCGCTGACCGCGGCCTTCGGCATCCTCGTCATCGTGATCTACGCCGTTGTAGCTGTCGCCGCCCCGGTGCTGGCCCCGTTCACCGAGCGCGAGATCGTCGGCGCCCAGTTCCAGGCCTGGAGCGCCGAACACCCGCTGGGCACCGACCGGATCGGGCGCGACATGCTCTCGCGGCTGATCTACGGCGCGCGCAACACCGTGGGCATCGCCTTTGCCACCACCGCGCTGGCCTTCGTCGTGGGCTCGATCCTCGGCATCTGGGCGGCGCTGACGGGCGGCTGGCTCGACCAGATCCTGTCGCGCTTCGTCGATGCGCTGATGGCGATCCCGGCGCTGATCTTTTCGCTGCTGCTGCTCACCATCTTCGGTACCTCGGTCACGTCGCTCATCCTCGTCATCGCCTCGGTCGATGCCACCCGCGTCTACCGCCTTGCGCGGTCGGTGGCGCAGGGGATCGTGGTGATGGACTACATCGAGGCCGCGAAGCTGCGCGGCGAACGCAGCTGGTTCCTGATCCGGCGCGAGATCCTGCCCAACGCGGTGGCGCCGCTGGTGGCGGAATTCGGGCTCAGGTTCTGCTTCGTCTTCCTCGCCATCTCCTCGCTCAGCTTCCTCGGGCTCGGGATCAAGCCGCCGACCGCCGACTGGGGCTCGATGGTGCGCGACAACGCCACGCTCATCACCTTTGGCGACGTGACGCCGCTGTTGCCGGCGGGCTGCATCGCGCTGCTGACGGTGGCGGTGAACTTCGTCGTCGACTGGCAGCTCTACCGCGCCTCGGGCCTGAAGGAGTGAGCGCCATGACCCGCGACGTGCTTTTGAAGATCGAAGGCCTGCGGATCGAGGGGCGCTCGGGCGAGACCTGGACCGAGATCGTCAAGGGCATCGACCTGCGGCTCCACAAGGGCGAGGTTCTGGGCCTGATCGGCGAGAGCGGCGCGGGCAAATCCACCGTGGGCCTCGCCGCGATGGGCTTTGCCCGCGACGGCTGCCGGATCACCGGCGGCACCATCGACTTCGACGGGATCGACCTGCGCACGGCCTCCGAGGCCAGGAAGCGGGCGCTTCGGGGCAAGCGCATCGCCTATGTGGCGCAATCGGCGGCGGCGAGCTTCAACCCCGCGCACAAGCTGATCGACCAGTATTGCGAGGCGCCGGTGATCCATGGCGCGATGTCGCGCGACCAGGCCGCGAGGGACGCCGTCGATCTCTACCGCAAGATGCAGCTGCCCGGCCCCGAAAGCATCGGCTTTCGCTACCCGCATCAGGTCTCGGGCGGGCAGTTGCAGCGCGCGATGACGGCGATGGCGATGGCCTGCCGGCCCGACCTGATCATCTTCGACGAGCCGACAACCGCGCTCGACGTCACGACCCAGATCGAGGTTCTGGCCGCGATCCGCGACATCGTCCGGCAGTTCGACACGGCGGCCATCTACATCACCCACGACCTTGCCGTGGTGGCGCAGGCCGCCGATCGTATCAAGGTGCTCCTGCGCGGCGAGGAGGTGGAGGAGGCCGAGACGCGCGCGATGCTCGACGCCCCGCGCGAGGAGTATACCAAAAGCCTCTGGGCCGTGCGCAGCTTTGCCAGCCCCGAAAAGCCGCCCGCCGGTGGCACGCCGGTGGTGTCGGTCAAGGGCGTGACGGCCGCCTATGGCAAGGTGACGGTGCTGGAGGATGTCAGCTTCGACATTCCAGCCGGGCGCACGGTCGCCGTCGTTGGCGAAAGCGGATCGGGCAAGTCGACCGCGGCGCGCGTCATCACCGGGCTGCTGCCACCTTCGCGCGGCGAGGTGCTGTTCGAGGGCAAGCCCCTGCCACCGGCGCTCAAGGGCCGGTCGCGCGAACAGCTGCGGCAGGTGCAGATGATCTACCAGATGGCCGACACCGCGCTGAACCCCAAGCTGCGCCTGCGCGAGCTGATCGGGCGACCGGCGCAGATGTACCTCGGCCTGCAGGGCCGCGCGCTGGAGGCGCGGGTGAAGGATCTGCTCGACCTGATCGAGCTGGACCCCGCCACCTACATCGACCGCCTGCCGGGCGAGCTGTCGGGCGGGCAGAAGCAGCGCATCGGCATCGCCCGCGCGCTGGCCGCCGAGCCGAAGCTCATCATCTGCGACGAGGTCACATCGGCGCTCGACCAGATCGTGCAGGAAGGCATCCTGAAGCTGCTGACGCGACTGCAGCAGGAATTCGGCCTCGCCTACATGTTCATCACCCATGACCTCGCGACGGTGCGCGCAATCGCCGACGACGTGGTGGTGATGCAGCGCGGCCGGGTGGTGGAACAGGGGCCGAAACCGGAGATGTTCGCCCCGCCGCACGCGCCCTACACCGAGCTGCTGCTTTCCTCGGTGCCCGAGATGGACCCCGACTGGCTGACCCGCCTTCTGGATCAGCGCGGCACGGCGCAGTAGCCGCTGCCGCTTTACGGTACACCGTCGCATGCAACAATGTCGCAGGCGCGGTTTGATCCATGTCAAACGTCCTAGTTGACAACGATCATAAAAGACATGCGCGAACAGGTGACGAGGGAGAGCCACGCGCATGACAACCGACATTCAAACCAGCCGCCGCGCCTTTCTGGCGCTGGCCGCAGCCGGGGGCGCCGCCGCCGCGATGCCTGCGGCCGAGGCAAGGGCGCAGACCGTTTCGACCAACGCGCGGATCGTGATCATCGGCGCGGGCGCCGCCGGCACCGCCTTTGCCAACCGGCTGGTGCGCCGGCTGGAGGGCGCGCAGATCACCCTGATCGACCCGCGCGCCCAGCACCTCTACCAGCCTGGCCTGTCGCTGGTCGCCGCCGGGCTCAAGCCCGCCAGCTACGTCATCAGCCAGACCACCGATTGGCTGCCATCCGGCGTGTCGCTGATCACCGAGCGGGTCGCCGCCGTCGACCCCGAGGTGCAGACCGTCTCGACCGAGGGCGGCCAGACGCTGGCGTATGACTACCTCGTGGTGGCGCCGGGCCTCGTGCTCGACCATGACGCGATCGAGGGGTTCTCGCTCGACATGGTGGGCGAGAACGGGATCGGCGCGCTCTATGCCGGGCCGGACTACGCGACCCGCACCTGGACCGCGGCCTCCCGCTTCGTCGAGGAGGGCGGGCGCGGCGTGTTCCAGCGCCCCGAGACCGAGATGAAATGCGCCGGCGCGCCGCTCAAGCACACCTTCCTGATCGACGACCGCCTGCGCCGCGCCGGCAACCGCGGCAACGCGGAAATCGTCTATGCCGCGCCGCAGGCGGCGCTGTTCGGGGTGCCGATCGTGGCCGAGAAGGTGCGGATGCTGTTCGAGGATCGGGGGATCGAAACCCGGATGGGCCGCACGCTCCGCGCCGTCGACGGCGACCGCAAGATCGCCACGTTCACCGACGCCGACGGGGCGAGCCACGAGGAGGAGTACGATTACCTCCACGTCATCCCGCCGCAGCGCGCGCCGGAATTCGTGGTGCAATCGGGCCTCGCCTGGGCCGACCGCTGGACCGACCAGGGCTGGGTCGAGTGCGACATGGCCACGATGCGCCACAACCGCTACGCCAACATCTGGGCCTTGGGCGACGTGGCGGGCGTGCCCAAGGGCAAGACCGCGGCCTCGGTCAAGTTCCAGGTGCCGGTGGTCGAGGACCACCTGATCGCCGCCATCGAGGGCCGCGAGGGGACCGCCACCTATGACGGCTACACCTCGTGCCCGATGATCACCCGGATCGGTCGCGCGATGCTGATCGAGTTCGACTACAACAACAACCTCGTGCCCTCGTTCCCCGGCCTGATCGCGCCGCTGGAAGAGCTGTGGATCAGCTGGCTGATGAAGGAGGTCGCGCTGAAGGCGACCTACAACGCCATGCTGCGCGGCCAGGCCTGAACCGGATCGGAGGAGAGAGAGATGGAAGAGCTTACATTCGAGACGATGGTCGCGGTGTTCGAGGAGATGTTCGGCCCGGTCCTGTTCTGGGCGATGGTCGTGGTGGCCGTGGCCATCACGCTGGGCTGGATCTATGTGCTGATCCGCGACCGGGCGCTGGGGATGCGGCAGTTCCTTGTGGCGCAGCTGTTCATGCCGGTGGGCGCGATCCTTGCGGTCTGGTTCGTGATGGCGATGACCAGCTCGAAGCTGTCGGACATCGGTGGGCCGGTCGACATGATCATCCTGCTGGCCATCGCCTTGATGGGGGCCGTGGGCGCCGCCATCCTGGTCTATGTGATCGAGCGGCTGCTGTTCCGGCGCGATCCGGTCGATCCGGCGGAGTGACGGGCCCGCGCAGGGTGACGGCCCCTTGACCGGGGCCGTCAAAGCGCGTCAGATCGGGGTCGATGGTGACCGGGCGGCCTGCCCGTCCGGTCTGAAAAGGGAACGCGGTGCAACCCCGCGACTGCCCCCGCAACTGTGAGCGGCGAGCGACCCCGATAGACCCACTGGACCCATTGGTCCGGGAAGGATCGGGCAAGCCCAGACCCGCAAGTCAGGAGACCTGCCATCGCACATCAACCGAAAACCCGGGCGGGGTGTCCGGGCAGGAGTGCGAGACATGCGACCAGACCGGCCCCGTGACCGCCAGACCCTGCCGCCAGCAGCCCCCGCCCCCTTGTGCGGAGGGCACGATGCTGACCGAAAGAACCCTGATCCAGCTGCAGCTTCACCCCGGATCGCCGGCGCGCGCGCGTGAACTGGGCCAGCTTGGCTACATGCAATGGCTGGCGGGCCTGCCGCCTGCCGCCCCCTACCCAACAGAGGCGCGGCGCGCGCTGAAGCTGGCGGCCCCGTTCGAGGCGACCGACCCGGCGGTGGCGGAGTTCTGCGCCCTCATCCGCGCGTCCCTGACACGGCCCCTCGCCCCGCTCGACCTGTCGCTGCCCCGGCCCCGCCGACGCGGCGGTGCGCGCATGCGGCGGCTGTCGCTGTGAAGCGCTTTCCGCCCGAGCGCATCGTGTGCCTGACCGAGGAGACGGTGGAGACGCTCTACCTGCTGGGGCAGGAGGACCGGATCGTCGGTGTTTCAGGCTACGCGGTGCGCCCGGCCCGCGTGCGCCGCGAAAAGCCGCGGGTCAGCGCCTTCACCTCCGCCGACCTGCCGAAGATCCTCGCGCTGGAGCCTGATCTGGTGCTCACCTTCTCCGACCTGCAGGCGGAGATCGCGGCGGGGCTGATCCGCGCGGGCGTCACGGTGATGGCCTACAACCAGCGCGACATCGCGGGCATCCTCGCCATGATCCGCCACCTCGGCGCGACGGTCGGCCAGTCGCGGCGCGCCGCCCGTCTGGTCGATCACTACGAGCAGCGCCTGGCTCAGGTCGCGGCCACGGCCGCGGCGCGCAAGGGCCGGCGCCTGGTGGTCTATTTCGAGGAATGGGACGATCCGATGATCTCGGGCCTGGCCTGGGTGTCGGAACTGGTCGGCATCGCGGGCGGCGACGACGCCTTTCCCGAGCTGTCGCGCGCGCAGGCCGCGCAGGACCGGATCGTAACGCCCGAGGCGGTGCTGGCGCGTGCGCCGGATGTGATCCTCGCCTCGTGGTGCGGCAAGAAGGTGCGGCCCGAGCGCATCGCCGCCCGTCCCGGCTGGAGGGCGATCCCGGCGGTGCGCGACGGGCGCATCACCGAGATCAAGTCGCCGCTGATCTTGCAACCCGGCCCGGCAGCGCTGACTGACGGGCTTGACGCCATCGTCGCGGCGCTGGCCTAGGCGAAACGCCGCACCAGTGCCGCGACATCCACCCGCGCGCCGAGCCGGGTGGCCAGCAGGTAGAGCCCGCCGATCTTGCGTTGCAGGAACAGCGTCTCGGCGGGTGGCAGGTGCCACAGCTCGCGCTCGCCGCCGATCTCCATGCCGCGGCGGCGCAGGCGGTCGGCGAAATCATTGCCCTTGAAGTCGAAGGCGCCCGGCCCGCGCAGGATGTCGAACCCCATCCCGGCCATGTCGAGGATGGTGTCACGGTGCGCCGCCGACAGCCCCGGCTTGATGAAGCCGATGGTTTCCAGCGCCGTCATCACACCGTCGCGCTCACCCGCCAGCCCGGCGCGCAGCAAGACGCGGTACTCCTCCGACGTCGCGGGCGAAATCTCCCGCGTGGCGCCGAAATCGAGCAGCACGATCTGCCCGGTCTCGGGCCGCCAGCGGTAGTTGGCGAAGTTCGGGTCGGTCTGCATCAGCCGGAAGGTGAACAACTCGCGCAGGCACAGCTCCAGCAGGGCCCTGACGGCGGCATCGCGCACCTCCGGCGCGGCCGCGGCCAGCATCTCGATCGGCTCCGACGGCTCGAAGCGCATCGCCAGCGCCGTCGCGCGGGTGCGGGTCCGGTCGAGCGTGGGCACCACGAAGCGCGGATCTTCGGCCAGCAGCTCCCCGAAGCGGGCCAGCGCAGCGCCCTCGCGGGCATAATCCGCCTCCTCGTGGAGTTGCGCGCGCGCCTCGGCCAGCAGCGGGCGCAGGTCCAGCTCCGGCGGCCAGAGGCCGGACCAGCGGATCAGCGCGGCGGCATTGTCGAGGTCGCTGTCGATGGCGCCCTTCACCCCGGGATATTGCAGCTTGACCGCCAGCGCCGCCCCTTCGGGCGTCAGCGCGCGATGCACCTGCCCGATGGAGGCGGCGGCCAGCGGGCGGGTGTCGAAGCTGCGAAACAGCGTCCGGAAATCGGCGCCATAGGCATCTTGCAACACCTGTTTCAACTGCCTGGGCGGCATCACATGCGCCTCGGACCGGAGGCGGGCGAGGATCAGCTCCAGCTCCGGCGGCAGCAGGTCGCCCGCCTCCATCGACAGCAGCTGCCCCAGCTTCATCGCCGCGCCGCGCATCTGCGACAGCTGGTCGGCCAGGCGGGTGATGTTGCCGGGCGTCATCACCAGATCGGACAGGCGCGGGCGCTGGCCCCGCATCAGCGCCTGCGCACCTCCCAGCGCCACGCCGCCGGCAAGACCCGTGGCCAGACCGCCCATCCGGCGCGCCCGCGAAAAGCGGCCGGTGGGAACCGGGTGGGAACGGGGATCGGGGCGGTCGGGCATGGCTGGGTCCACAACAGGCTGAGCCTGTGAGGTAGGCCCGCGCCGCGCCGCCTCAATGCCCCGGCCCGAATACCCGCCGTCACTCCTTTGCCGCATCGGCTACCCGTGCGCCATCGGGCGCCACGGCCCCTGCGCGCCGCCGATCCGGTGGCGCGTCTTGGCCATGGCGGGCATAGCGGCCGCGCCCGGCGCGTTTGGCGGCGTAAAGCGCCGCGTCGGTATCCGCCAGCAGTTGGTCGAGACCGGGCCGATCCGCGTAATCCGCGCTTGCGGTGAGCCCGATGGAGGCCGAGACGCGGCAGACCTGCCCCGCGAACGGCACCGGTTCCTCGATCGCGGCGATGATCCTGGTGGCGATCTGGTCCATCTCGGGCCCGCCTTCGCAGTCGCGCAGGATCACCAGGAACTCGTCGCCGCCGACGCGACCGGCAAGATCGCTATGGCGCAGCTGGTGGCGCAGCACCGCGCCCACGCGTTCCAGCACCGCATCGCCCGCGGCATGGCCGAAACTGTCGTTCACCTCCTTGAAATGGTCGAGGTCGATGTGCAGCAGCGCGAAATCCTGACCGATGTCGTCGAGGCTGCGCGCCATGGCGGCATCCATGGCGCGGCGGTTGGCGAGCCCCGTCAACGGATCGGTCAGCGCCTGCGCCTCGGCCGCCGCGCGCGCGGCCTGCAGCCGTTGCGACAGGTGCCGCGACAGGATCATGGTCGAGATGTTGGCCTCGTGCAGATAGAGCAGTTCGACGGTCTGGTCGCAGGGCGAGAAATCGTTGAGCGTCAGACCGAATTCGGCCACCGCACGGGCGAAGGACAACCCCAGCGAGATGTCGAGGATCAGCCCCGTCGCCTCCGGCAGGGTCGACAGCGCGCCCCGCAACGGCAGATGCGGCGCACAGCGAAGCGCCAGCCCGACCCGCTGACCGGCCAGCGCCATCAGTGCCTGCAGCCCGTCGATGCGGGCGGGCCGGCGCACCTCGAGCAGGCGAAACACCGGCTGGCCCGCCAGATCGGCCCCCCCGGCCATCTTGGTCAGCGTCGGCCCGGCCCGCACCACGCGGCCATCGAGCCCGGCCCAGAGGTGCATCGGCATCAGCACGTCCAGCGCGCCGCCCGACAACCCGATCACCCGGCTGAGGCTTGGCGGCAGGCCGGTCATGCCCCGACCCGCCCCAGATCGAAGTTCCGCCCCTGCGAAAAGGCGGTGTCGAGCAGGTGCACATGCACGATCTCCACGCCCCGTTCGATGCCGCCGAGACGCAGGAAGGCGAGCGCGCCGTAATCATCGGCCATGGCCCGCAGGCAGCCCATCAGGATCGGCGCGATGCCCGGCAGCGACCAGTGCGCGCGGATGCGGAAGGTGGCGGCGTCGATCTGGTCCAGCTCGATCTGCGGCATGTCGAGGTCGGGCATGGCCAGCCTGCCGCGATCCCCCAATTCGTCGAGCGACTGCAGGAAATCCAGAAAGCTGGAGCCGGAAAACCGCATCAGGCGGCGCAGCGGCTCGAGGTGTTCGTCGGTCACCAGCCAGGTGCCCACATCCTCCAGAAGCGCGTTGGGGTGCTTGTGCAGCACCTGGCAGGCAGCCTCGAAACAGGCCAGCGTCAGGCTGTCGGGATAGTCGAGCATCGCCTCGAAATCGTCGAAGGGCAGGCCCGCCTGGCTGCGCACCTCGGCCCAGACATCCTCGCCGTAGGTCGTCGTCAGAAAGCCCTGCAGGGCGCGGTTGACCATGCCGTGCATCGGCCCTGCCTCATCCTTGCAACCGGCGCGCCATGCAGCCGGCATCGGACAGACTTAGGAGGCAAACCGTAAACGAAGCCTTTCGCAACCGGGGCGATATCAAGGCATTTGCGGGGCTCAGAAATCCGTCGGCGCGCCGCCCTCGGCCTTGCGGCGGGCGACGAAGGCCGCCAGCTCCTCGCGGATCGCGGCCTCCATCGGCGGCGGCTCGAACTCGGCCACGATGCGCTTGTAGATGCCGTGCGCGCGTTCCGCCGTCCACAGACCACCCGCAGTCTGCCAGGCTTCGTAATTGCGCCAGTCCGACAGGAACGGGCCGTAGAACGCATCCTGATAGCGGTCCTGCGTGTGCTGGCAGCCGAAGAAATGCCCGCCCGCGCCGACCTCGGCGATGGTGTCGATGGCGAGGTCGGCCTCGGATGTGCCCAGCATCTGCGGCTCCAGATAGCGCTGGAACTGCTGCAGCACTTCGCAATCCATGACGAATTTCTCGGGCGAGGCGACCAGCCCGCCCTCCAGCCAGCCGGCGGCGTGGTAGACCATGTTGGTGCCCGATTGCACCGCCGCCCAGAGCGAATTCATCGTCTCCCACATCGCCTGCCCGTCCGGCACGTTGGCGGCGCAGACGCCCGAGGAGCGCAGCGGCAACCCATAGAACCGTGCCATCTGGCCGGTCATCTGGGTCGCACGGATATATTCCGGCGTACCGAAGGCGGGGGCGCCCGATTTCATGTCGACGTTGGAGGTGAAGGTGCCGATGGCGACCGGACAGCCCGGCGCGATCCATTGCAGAAGCGCGATCGCCGCCAGCGCCTCGGCGATGGAAAGCATGACCGCGCCGGACAGCGTGACAGGGGCCATGGCGCCGGCCAGCGTGAAGGGCGTCACGACGACAGGCTGCCCGCGCCGGGCCAGCCGCATCGCGCCGTCGAGCATCGGCCAGTCATGCTTCAGCGGGCTGACCGAGTTGATGTTGGTATACATGCGCGGCGTGGCGTCGAACTCCGCATGGCTGAGGCCGCCCGCGATGCGCACCATCTCCATCACGTCCTCGACCCGCTCGGGGCCGAGCGAATAGGCGTGGACCACCTTGTCGGTCAGCACGAGTTTCTCGTAGAGGCAGTCGAGGTGGCGGACCCCGGGGTGGATGTCGATCGGCTCCACCGGGTAGCCGCCGGCGAAATGGATGCAGTTGAAATACTGCGTCAGCTTGATGAACTCGCGGTAGGTCTCCATATCGCCGGGGCGCTTGCCGCGCACCAGATCCCAGGCGTTGGGCGGCGAGGAGACGTTGCCGAAGACGATGTGCCCGTCACCAATTGTGATGCGTCTGTCGGGGTTGCGCGGCGTGAGGGTGAAGGAGGGCGGCGCCTTGGCCACCATCTCCTCGACGAACTCGCGGTCGAAGCGCGCGGTCTGACCCTCGATCCTGCAGCCGGCGGCCTTGAGGTAGCCCAAAGCCTCGTCGTTCAGGAACTCGATCCCGATGTCGGACAGCACCCGCATCGCGCCGTCATGGATCGCGTGCACACCCTCCATCGGCAACGGCTCGGTCGGGCGATCGGTGTTGACCGGCACGCGCCACGGCATCTGGTCGATCACCTGATGCCCGGCGCGCGCGGAATGGCCGGCGCGCCCGCCGGTGCGGCGGCGCTTGGCGGGGGCGTCGGGGGCGTCGGTCATCGGGGGCCTTTCTCGAACGGGCCCCGGCATCGGCCGGGGGACGGGTCGGGGTTCAACCTCGCCCATCGCTTCCAGGCCCGATTGCCCGTATCCGACGCCATAGGTCGCATTTCCGCGACGCGGGCGCGGGCCTGTCAGTCGAAGCGTGCCAGCCACCCCGGCAGGGCGCCGATGTCGGGCAGCACCGCGTCGGCCATCGGCGCCAGTTCATCGGCTTGCGCGGGTCCGGTCAGAACCGCGACCGTCATCATGCCCGCGCCGCGCCCGGCCACGAGATCGTGAAGGCTGTCGCCGATCATGACGCAGCGGGCGGGCTCCAGACCCATGGCATCTGCGAATCCGCTGCACATCCCGGCGTCGGGCTTGGCGCCATAGCCCGAGTCGTAGCCGGCGACGTAATCGAATTCGAAAAGGATTTCCGCGGCTTCCAGATGCCGGCGCGCGGCGGATTCGGCATCGTTGGTGGCCACGCCCAAGCGAAATCCCGCCGACCGCAGCCCATCCATCAGCGGCCCGAGCGGGGTTGCGGGAACCATGCGCGCCTGCGCCGCCTCCTGCACGATGAACGCCTCGAGCCGCGCGACGCTCCACTCCGGCAGCGCCGGCGACAGGACCAGGGCCTGTTCCCCGGCGGTGCCCGCGACGGACAGGGCACCCGGTAAAAACGCGGCGTTTTCATAGTCGTACTCAAGACAGGTGGCGATCAGGTCGCGCCGCGCGGCATCCCCGTCGGCGAGGGTGTCGATCAAACCCTTCGCCCACAGAGCCCAGCTTTGGTGAAAGTCGAACAAGGTGCCATCCTTGTCGAACAGGAGGCCGGACGGCTTCATGCGCATTTGTTCAACCCTTGATTGACTAGGTTCTCAAAATTCGCGTTAACGTGCTATCAACGTGACAATATGAACCAATCGCTCTATAGCGCAGGACCACGATGGACGGCACCGAAAAACGATACAGCCTGCGCGACAGCGTCGGGCACCAGATCACCCGCACGGCGCGCATTCTCGAGCGCCGGGTGGAGGACGACCTGCGCCGGTTCGGCCTGACCCGCGTCGGCTGGTGCGTGCTGGTCGCCGTGGCCGAGGAAGGGCGCAAGAATCCCTCGGACATCGCCAATTTCGTCGGCATCGACCGCACCGCCACCTCGCGCGCGCTGCGCCAGCTGGAAAGCGACGGATTGATCATGCGCGAGATGGGCCGCGACGACCGGCGCACCACCGAGGTGCGGCTGACCGAGCTTGGCCAGAGCCAGTTCGATGCGGCGCTGCCGATCTGCCGTGCCGCCGCCATGCATTTCCACCACAAGCTGACGCTGGCCGAGCTGGAAACCCTCAAGGCGTTGATGGCAAAGCTGTCGGCGGACGAACTGCCCTGACACCGGCCGGACCGTCAGGTCCAGTTCGGCAGATCGCCGCCGGGCAGCGCGGCGCGGACCTGCATCAGGTCTTCGGGGCGCCAGCCCAGCGCCGCGGCGCAGTCGATCACCCAGGCATCGTCGAGCACGAGGAAATCGAGGACCGAGGCCAGGAACTCCGGCTCGCCGACGCGTGTGCGCAGATCGCCCTCGGTCGTGCCGGTCGCGCCGAGAAAGACCGGGAACAGCTCTTCCTGGCCCGCGAGCCAGCCCAGAACGGCGAGTGCGCGGGTTTCCGCCAAATCTTGATTCATCCCCAAGATCCACCCATCCGCTAAAGAAATTGTTAACCATTCAAGGCCAGAACCGGGCTACAGTCCGGCGGCATCCGCATGTCGACACGGACACACGAGTAGCTCGAACGAGGCGCGCATGACAGGGCGAATTCTGGTGGTCGACGATGTGGCTACGAATCGCATCGTGATGAAGGTGAAGCTGACGGCTGCCTGCTATGCGGTCGACCAGGCCGATTGCGGCACCGCCGCCCTTGCCGCCGCGCGCAGCACGCCGCCCGACCTGATCTTGCTCGACGTGCTGATGCCCGACATGTCCGGGCTGGAGGTCTGCCGCAGGCTCAAGGCGGACCCCGACACCGCCGACATCCCGGTGATCCTGATCACCGCGCTGGCCGATCGCGACTCCAAGATGGCCGGGCTGGAGGCGGGGGCGGATGATTTCCTGACCAAGCCGGTCGACGAGGTGACGCTGCTGGCGCGCGTCCGCTCGCTGCTGCGGGCGCGCGACACGGCGCGCGAACTGACCCAGCGCGGCGAACCCGCGCTGGGCTTTGCAGAGGCCGCGACGGGCTTCGCCGCCAAGGACCGGCCGGGGCGGATCGCGCTGGTCGCGCCGGGGCCGAAGGGCGCGGTGTTGTGGAAGACCGCGCTCGACGACCGGGTGGCGGGCGAGGTGGCGATCTTGCCGCGCGACGCCGCCCTTGGCGGCTTCGGCACCGACGACGCGCACGCACCCGACGTGTTCGTGATCGCCGCCGACCTGAGCCATCGCAACGAAGGTCTGCGGCTGTTGTCCGACCTGCGCTCGCGGCTGGCCACGCGCAACGCGGCGGCGGTGATGATCCTGCCCGAAGGCGACAGCGAACGCGCCGCCATCGCGCTCGATCTGGGGGCGCATGACATCTTGTACGAGCCGGTCGACGCGCAGGAACTGGCGATCCGCATCCGCGCCCAGCTTGGCCGCAAGCGGCAGGCCGACCGGCTGCGCGCCTCGGTGCAGGCGGGGCTCGACATGGCGGTGACCGACAGCCTGACCGGGCTGCGCAACCGCCGCTACGGCATGTTCCAGCTGTCGCAGATGCTGGCCCTGCCGGAGCGGCGGCTGGCCGTCATGCTGCTCGACATCGACCATTTCAAGCAGGTCAACGACACCCATGGCCATTTCGTCGGCGACCAGGTGCTGACGCTGGTGGCGCGGCGGTTGCGCGCCCAGGTGCGGGCGGGCGACCTGCTGGCCCGGATCGGGGGCGAGGAGTTTCTCGTGGCCCTGCCCGACAGCGACCGCACCACCGCGCTGGCCCGCGCCGAACAGCTGCGCGCCGCCATCGCCGGGCAGCCTTTCGTGGTGGGCGGCGAGACCCCGCCCCTGTCGGTCACGCTGAGCGTGGGGATCGCGCTGGCCGCGCCGGGGGCCGCGGAGACGGCGCAAAGCCTGCTCGACCGCGCCGATACCGCGCTCTACGGTGCCAAGGCGCATGGCCGCGACCAGGTCACCCTGTCGCCGTTGCCCGCCGCCTGACGCCTCAGCGGTCGCGCCCGCCCATCCGCCGCAACACACGACCAAGGCGGTCGGCCAGGTCCACCCGCTGCGGCGCGGTCATCGTCTCGACCTGATCGAGCAGCGCCGCATGCCCCTGCCCCTGCAGCGCAGACGTCGCCGCGCGCGCGCGCGCAAGGGCGGTTTCGGCGGCGGCGCGGTCGAACGGGTCGGCCAGCAGGGCCGCACGCAGATCGACCAGGCTGGCGCCAAGCGCGCGCCGCTCGCCGCGAAGCGCGTCACGATCCAGCCTTTCGGTCACCGCGTCCCGATCCTCCCGCGGCAGGGCGAGGGCGAAGGGGCCCAGCCCGAGGGTGCGCAGGCGCGGGTCGTCGCCGCGCGATCCGTTCGGGCCGAGGGCAAAAAGCGCGCCCGCGACAAGGCCGAGGATCAGGAGGTTGAAAGCCAGCGACAGGCCCAGCGCGATCTTCAAGCCCCGGCCCGTGCGGGGGCGGGGGCGGGGGCGGGGGGGGGCATGCGGCCCGTTCGGGTCAGACATCGCCGAGGTCCTCCCATGTGCCATCCCAGAGCGCGCCGATCTCGGGCATCGCGCCCGCGCCGCCTGACAGGGTCCAGATCTGCCCGCCCGACCAGCTGTCGACGAGGTCGGGCGCGGCAAAGCCGATCAGCAGCCCGGTGATCCCGGCCAGTGTCACGCCCGAGACGGCGGGCCATCCGCCCATGCCGTGCACGAGACCGCGCAGCCAGCCGCCGCGCGCTGCCGCGGCGCGGCGGTCGGCCTCCCGCGACGGCGCGGCCTGCGCGGCCTGCACCATCGCGGCGTCGGCCAGCACCCGCGCCACCAGGTCGTCGCCGGGCGCGTCGGCCCCGTGCGCGGCGCGCAACAGCGCGTCCAGATCCGTATCGTCTCGCTCACCTGTCATAGCCCAGCGCCTCCTTCCTGCCGGCAAGCGCTGCGGCCAGTGCCCGCTTGCCACGGGCGGTCAGGCTTTCGACGGCCTCCACCCCCACATCCAGTATCCCTGCGATCTCGGGGTTGGACAGCCCCTCGATATGGCGCAGCACCACCGCCTGCCGCTGCCGTTCCGGCAACATGGCCAGCGCCGCATCCAGCGCCGCCATCCGCTCGGCCTGCACCATCCGCGCCTCGACGCCGGGCGTGCCGTCGGCGGCCGCGTCCGCGTCGTCGAGCGGGTCGGTGCGCCCGGACCGGCGCAGCCGGTCGATGCAGATGTTCGCCACCACCCGGTAGAGCCAGGTCGCGGGTTCCGCCCCGCCATCCTGCCGCCAGCCGGCCGCCGCCTTCCACAGCCGCATCATCGCCTCCTGCGCCACATCCTCGGCCTCGGCCCGGTCGCCCAGGACGCGGGCGGCATGGCCGAGCGCACGCGGCAGAAGCCGCGACGTCAACGCCCGCGCCGCCTCCGGATCGCCATTGGCGAACAGGATCATCAGCGCCCCATCGGAAAGCCGGGTGACCGCGGCCGGATCATGCGACATGCCTATGACTACCGTCCCGATCGACACCAGGAAAGCACGATGCGCGCCGATCCGCGCGGCGCACATCCCCGGAGGCCGGCCTCAGCCGCGCCAGAAGCCGTGCCCGCGGCGGTCGCCCCAGGAGCCGCGGTCGCCGCGGCGCTCGCCGATGCGGTCCATCATCGCGTCGAGCTCGGCCTGCGTGACCTGCCCGTCGCCGTCGGCGTCGACGCGGTCGAACATCCGCTCCATCCTCACCATCCGCCGCTCGTCGCGCATGGCGTCGAGTTCCGCCTCGCTCAGGGCGCCGTCGCCGTCGGCATCGGCGCGCGCGATCAGCCGGTCGATGCCGGCCTCGGCCCGCGCCATCGCCTGCGCGACCAGCTCGTCGCGGTCAAGGATACCGTCGCCATCGGCATCGGCGCGGGCGAAGCGGCCCTCGCGCGCCGTCTGCATCTCTTGCAGCGTCACCGCGCCGTCCCCGTCGAGGTCCATCTCGGAAAAGAGCATCTGCGCGCCGAAGCCCGGCCCGGTGCCGGGGCCCTGTTGCGCCGCTGCGGGTGTGACAAGAGCCAGCGGGATCAGAACCGCCAGCGCCGAAACCTTGAACATGGACATGAGCATTTCTCCTGTTGTCTGCCGTGTCTGACCCGTTGCACGCAGGGGCCGTGCTGTTCCGTCGCACGAAAACGCTGCGTCCCGCGGGGTCACGCGGCTGGACAGGCCGGGTGCGGCGCTCCATCTAGGGTTGCATGAGCCAGATCGACGCCGCCGACCGCCCCGAGTTCCTCCCCCACCCGCCCGAGCGCCCGCTTGGCCCCGCGCTGCGCCGCGGGCTTGCGCGCCGCTGCCCGCAGTGCGGCAAAGGCCATGTGTTCGACGGCTATCTGACGCTGCGACAGGCCTGCCCGGCCTGCGGCGAAGACCTGAGCCATGCCCGCGCCGACGACGGACCGGCCTATCTGTCGATCCTGCTGACGGCCAAGGTGATGGGAACGCTGCAGCTTGTGACCTACGAGACGTTCCAGCCCAGCCCCTGGGTGATGGCGGTGACGTTTTCGATTGGCGTGATCGCCATGGCCCTCTACCTTCTGCCGCGCTTCAAGGGGATGATCGTGGGGATACAGTGGGCCAAGCGGATGAACGGGTTCTAGTGGACAAGACCGCGCTGCGACACGCGGCGACGGTGATCGTGCTGCGCGATGCCGCGACCCGTCCGCGTGTGCTGATGGGCCAGCGCGGCACCGACGCGGCCTTCATGCCTTCGAAATTCGTGTTTCCGGGCGGCGCCGTGGATGCGGTCGACGCGGCCATCCCGCTGGCCGCCCCCGCCGCACCCGCCTGCATGGCGGCCCTGGCGCGCGACAGTGCGCTTGCGCCAGAGCCGCTGATCGCCGCCGCCACCCGTGAGTTGTGGGAGGAGACCGGCCTGCTGATCGGCGATCTCGACCCGCGTGCCGGCGAGATGGAGAAACCCCAGGGCTGGCGCGGCTATCTCGGCACCGGGCATCTGCCCGACGGCAAGGATCTGACGTTCCTGTTCCGCGCGATCACGCCGCCCGGTCGCCCGCGCCGCTTCGACGCGCGCTTCTTTCTGGTCGAGGACCGGAACCTGCGCAACGACCCCGACGATTTCAGCCGCGCCGAGGAGGAGCTGGGCCATCTGCACTGGGTGCCGCTCGACGAGGTGCGGGGCTATGACATGCCGTTCATCACCGAGGTGGTGCTGGCCGAGCTTGCCGCCCGGCTCGAGGGGCGGCAGGCGCCCGGCGTGCCGTTCTTCGACAACCGCACCGAGGTGAGCCGGTTCTGGCGGCTGTAGGGTGTGCCTTCAGGCGCATCTTACAGACCGAACACCCGTTCCCCGAGCGACAGCCACAGCGGCATCATCGCGAAGGCCAGCAGCGTCTGCACGGTGATCATCGCGGCCATCAGCGGCGCGTCGCCGCCCAGTTGCCGGGCCAGCGTATAGGCCGCGACGCCTGTGGGCAGCGCGCCGTAGATCAGCGCCACCTGTGCGGTCAGCGGCGGCAGGCCGAGCGCCAGCGCCAGCCCCAGGATCACCAGCGGAAACAGCACCAGCTTGGCGCCCGCCGCGATGGCCATGGGCATAAGCTCGGCCTGCAGCCCGCGCAGCTTGAGGCTTGCGCCCACGCACAGCAGCATGATCGGCAGCGCCGCCTGCCCCAGCACCGACAGCGTGTCCTGCAGCACCGGGATCGGCGCCCAGCCCAGCCCGTTGACCGCCGCGCCCGCGAGGATCGACAAGATCAGCGGGTTCGTCGCCAGCCCCCTTGCGGCCCCCGCAAGCGCGGAGCTGCCCGGCCGAGGAAGCAGGACCGCGAACACCGCCACCACCGCCAGGTTCACCATCGGCACCAGAACCACCGCCCCCAGCACCGCCAGCTGCAGCGCCGGCGCCCCGTAAAGCGTTTCGGCCACGGCAAGGGCGACGAAGGTGTTGAACCGGCTCGCGCCCTGCAGGATCGTGGTCGCCTGCGGCCCGTCGTAGCGCAGCACGACCGCCACCGCCGTTGCGGCGCCAAGGGCGATGAAGAACCCCGCATAGAGCGTGGCGGTGAAGGGGATCAGGTCGGGGTCGGACAGGTCGGCTTCGGAGATCAGCACGAAGAACAGCGCCGGCATCAGCACGAAATAGACGAGCCGGTCGTTCAGCGTCCAGAACTCCTCGGACGGGATGCCGCCGCGCCTGAGCGCGTAGCCGGTGACGATCAGCAGAAAGATCGGCGCGATGGCCAGCGCGATGGTGATCATCGCAGCGTTCCCAGAAAGATCAGCAGCAGCGAGGCGACGATCAGCGCGATCCCCGCGATCTCCTTGCCCGAGGAGCGTTCGCGCAGCCAGAACACCGAGACGAGGAAGGTGAAGACCAGTTCGATCTGCCCCAGCGCCTTCACATAGGCGGCGGTCTGCAGCGCGAAGGCGGTGAACCAGGCCAGCGAGCCGAGCATGGAGGTCAGCCCCATCAGCCCCGACACCCGCCACGAGGCCAGAACGCGCCCGATCTGGCCCGCCTCGCGCCAGGCCAGCCACAGGCCCAGCGTCGCAGTCTGCACGCAGGTGGCGACCAGCAGCGCCACGGCGGCGCGCAGGATCTCGTCGCCGCCCGCCAGGCTCAGCGTCGCACCGCGGTAGCACACCGCGGATATGCCGAAGAGCAGGCCCGACAGCAGCCCGTAGCCGGACGCGGCGTTGAACAGCCGCGCCGACCACGACAGCGCGACCAGCCCTTTCGGCGGGTCCGACAGGAAGATGACCCCGACGAAACCCACGGCGATGGCGGCCAGCACCGGGCCCGATACCGCCTCGCCCAGGACGATCAGGCCGATGATGGCGGTCAGGATCACCTCGGTCTTCTTCAGCGTGATCCCGACCGCGAAGTTGCGCCGCCCGAACAGGGCCACGACGCAGGACGTGGCCAGCATCTGCGCCATCGCGCCGATCACGACGTAGATCCAGAAGGCCGGCGTGGTGCCCGGCAGCGCCTGCCCGGTCAGCCCGATCCAGATCGCCAGCGCCGCCACGACGAAGGGCATGGCAAAGGCGAAGCGCGCCCAGGTGGCGCCCATGGTGCTGAGCGTCGTGACCTTGAGATGCCGCTGCAGGAGAAACCGCAGGTTCTGCATGAAGGCGGCGAAGATGGTGGCGGGAATCCACAGCAGCATGCGCTCTCACATGCGCCGCAAGGCCCCGCCCTGCAATCGGTTTTTGCGCGCGCGCCTAGCCTGGCGGGTAGAGCGGGTGGGGAACGGGGTCTTTCGCGCGCAGCAGGTGGCGGCGAAAGATCTCGGCGTAGCTGCGGTAGCTGTAGCCGGCATTGCGCGCGAGGTAGGCTTCGCGGTTGTTGAAATAGATCCGCGGCAGGCGGTACCAGGGCAGCTTGGGGTGCATGTGGTGGACCACATGCAGGTTGTTGTTGAGAAACAGGAAGGCGAGCGGCCCGCGATCCTCGATGATGACGGTGCGGCCGCGGGCGCGCTCATGCGCCTGGTGTTCCAGGAAGGTGCGGATCTTCAGCACCGACAGGCCCCCGTAGCAGGCGAGGCCGTAGGCCCAGAGCGGCAGCGGCGACAGGGCGACGAGGGCCAGGATGGCTGCCACCGCCGGCAGATGCGCAAGCCAGGCGCGCAGCACGCCAGCATCGCCCGCGCGGATCGCCCGCCAATCGCCCGTCATGAAGGCCACCTGCCCGATGGCGGGGCCCAGCACCATCCGGCCCAGCAGCGTGTTGTTGACCGACAACAGCCTCTGCCCCCAGCGCGGCAGCCGCGCCCAGACGGCGGGATCGAGGTAGTTCGATTCCGGGTCCTCGTAGGGGTCCGTCAGCGTCGCATCCATGTGATGAGCCAGATGGGTGTCGCGAAACCGCAGGTAGGGGATGGCCAGGTTCAGCGACGGGAACATCAGCGCCTCGCCCAGCTTGCGTTCGGCAAACGGGTGGCCGTGGATCACCTCGTGCTGCAGCGAGGCCTGAAGCGAGATCACCGGGATCAGCGTGAGCACGGCAAGCGCGACGCTCACCTGCGGCAGAAGAAACAGACACACCCCAAACGCCGCGTAAGTCGCGCAGATCAGCGCGAATGTCGGCCACTCGACCCGCATCTTGCCCCCGTTTTCCCTTGGCGGGGCTGCACCGCCCCTTGTGCCAAGGCATATGAAGGCTTGCATCTGTTGGGCAGTCCGGGTTTTCTCTACGGAAATTCAACTCTGTTTGGTAATATCAATCATGTTGGTGAAATCCGACAAACGCACCATCGCCGCGACCTTTCGGGAGCGGCTGGCCATGGCGCTGATGACTTCGGGCCTGAGCCGCGCGGCGCTGGCGCGCGCCATCGGCGCGGATCGCTCCAGCATCACCCAGATGCTGGCGGAGGGCGAGACGCGGATGCCGGGTGGGCATGTGGTGGCGGCCTGCGCGCAGGCGCTGGATGTCTCGGCCGACTGGCTGCTGGGGCTGACCGACCGGCCGGAACAGGCGGGGGCGCTGCTCGACAGCTCGCTCTCGATCTCGGAGACCGGGCGCGCCACCGGCCTCGACGACCAGATCTTCGCCTGGCACCGCGAGGCGGAGGGCTACAAGATCCGCCATGTGCCCGCGACCCTGCCCGACATGCTCAAGACCAACGCGGTGCTGCGCTGGGAATACGCGCCGCTGACCCACCGCCGCCCGGATGCCGCCATCGACGCGGCGGCGGAGCGGCTGGACTGGATGCGCCTGACCGAGGGCGACACCGAGATGGCGATGGCGGTGCACGAGCTGGAAAGCTTCGCCCGCGCCGAGGGCTACTACGCCGGGCTGGAGGCCAGCATCCGGCTGGAACAGATCGACTGGCTGTCGGAGATCTACGACCAGTTCTACCCGTCGCTCAGGATCTTCCTCTACGACGCGCGGCAGGTCTGGTCGGCGCCGGTGACGGTGTTCGGGCCGAAGATGGCGGTGATCTACCTGGGCCGCCATTACATCGCGTTCCGCGACCGGGAACGCGTGCGCACGGTGACGCGGCACTTCGACTGGCTGGTGCGCGAGGCGCAGGTCTCCTCCCGCGACATCCCGCGGCATCTGGAAGGGATGCGGGCGCTGGTGCGCTAGCGTTGACCGACGTGGCGGCCGACCCCGTGGGGCGCAGGAAGCGGCGCCTGGGCTGCGGCGGCGCGCGTCAGCCAGGCCGCGATGGTTTCCGGCGGCGGGGCGGTGCGGCGCGTGGCCAGATCGACATGCAGCAGCAGTTGCTCGCCGGTGGCGCAGAGCGTGGCGCCGACCGACAGCTCGTGCCACAGGTGGAGCTTGCGGCCGCCGCCGTGCAGGACACGGGTCGTCACGCCGATGCGGTCGCCGATCCGCACCTCGGCAACATGGCGGATATGGGTTTCGACCGTGAAGACGGACCCGCCCGCGGCGATGGCCGCGGCATCCATTCCGGCCCAGAGCAGCAGCCGATCGGCGGCCTCGGAAAAGGCGGTGAGGTAGCGCGCCTCGGTCATGTGGCCGTTGTAGTCGCCCCAGGTGGCCGGAACCTGCCGCGCGAGCGTCACCGGGGGCTGCGGCCTGTCGGGGTTCGGCGCGGGCGGCGCGAGGGCCGCTTCATGGGCGCGGATCGGGGCGGCGAGCGGCGCATCGCAGGATTTCAGGGCACGCAGCAGCGCGACGAGCCTGTCGTCGCGACGGTCCTCGGCCAGGCCGGTCGCGCCGGTCTCGCCTGTCGCGCCGGCGATCAGTGCGGCGGCCTGGGCGGCATCCCCCGCCGCCATGCCGATGCCGCGCAGGATCGCGGTTGCGCGCGCCAGCAGCGCGGGGTCGGTGCTGTCCAGCTGCACGAACGGCATCAGGTAGACCGGCGGGGCCGGGCGCACGCGCAGGATCTGGCTCGGGCGGGTGGCGCAGCCCTGAAGCTCCCGCAGGGTCAGGCCGGCGCTGGAGGACACTAGGAAAGCGTCACCTGAACATCGCGCCTGAACCTGTTGAAAGAGCTTGCGTTTCAGGCTCAACCGATCGGGCGTTCCGTCCTGCACCCAGTCCGCCCGCGCCACCGTCTCCGAGATCGTGGCGGCCGGTGTCACCCCGCCTTCCGGCGGCAGCGCGACATCGTAGAGCGCGGGCAGCGAGGCGCGCGCGCGGGCCAGCGCCGCCCGCACCCGGTCCATGGCATCGGGGTCAGGATCGAAGACGCGCACATCCCAGCCCATCAGGGTGAAGCGCGCGGCCCAACCGGCGCCCGTGGCCCCCGCGCCCAGGATCGCGGCGGTGCGCGGCGGCGCGCTCACCGGGGCAGGCGGGCCGCGACGGCCTTGGCCATGACCGTGCCGAAATGCAGATGCGCCTCGACATCCCAGTGCACACCGTCGACGGGCGAGACCGCGACATGCGCGCCCGCGTCGACGAAGCCCGTGCCCATCCGGTCGGCCGCGTCGCGCAGATGCGTGCTCAGTCCCTCCTGCCGTGCCTCGGCGCCGGCGAAGGTGGCATCCAGCACGCCCGCCTCGATCACGGGAACCGGAGCCACGATCATCAGGTCGGCCACCACGCCCTCGGCCCGCGTCAGGGTGCAGATGCGCTCGACCGAGCGGGCGATCTCGAAGGCGGAGACGGAAAACCGGGTCTTGAGGTCGTTGGTGCCCAGCATCACCACCATCAGGTCGATAGGCCGGTGGCTGTGCAGGATCGCGGGCAGAACGGCGATACCGTTGCGGCAGCCGCCCTCCACCGGGTCGTCATGCACCGTGGTGCGGCCCGGCAGGCCCTCGGTGATCACCTGCACGCCGGGGCCAAGTGCCGTGGCCATCGCATCGGGCCAGCGGCTGCCCTGCGGATGACGCTCCAGTCGCCCGATCTGCGTCACCGGCACGGTGCCGTGGGTGTTGCTGTCGCCGAAGCAAAGCACGACCGACATGGTTGGGGTCTCCCTCGTGTCATCCCTGCCCCAGCCTTGCGCGGGCAAGCAGGACTGTCACGCAATTTCGGCAGGGGCCCCTTCGAGGGTGCGTCGGATCGGCAGCCGGGTCTTGTCTAATTCCAACAGGGAATGGCAAGAATATGCCCTGTCGGCCCGGAATATTTTCCTCTTCGCGACTTTCCCACAGATTTATCCACAGCCGTCTAGTAGGGCATCGGATGCGCCTTGTGGAGGGTGTCGATCTCCTCCAGCACCGCGTCGGAGAGGGTCACATCCAGCCCCGCGAGGGTGTGGGCCAGCTGGTCGGAGGTCGTCGCCCCGAAGATCGTGGAGACGGGAAAGGGCCGCTGAACGGTGAAGGCCAGCGCCATGTGCACCGGATCGAGCCCGTGCTTGCGCGCCAGCCGGTGATAGGCCGCCACCGCCTCGAAGACGCGGTCGGTCTTGCGCCCGCCCAGATCGCCGTTGCCCGCCATCCGGCTGCCCTCCGGCACGGCGCCGTCCTGATATTTCCCGGTCAGAAGGCCCGCGCCCAAGGGCGAATAGGCCAGCAGCGTCACCTTCTCGTTCACCGCCAGCTCGGCCAGGTCGGTGTCGTATAGCCGGCACAGCAGCGAATATTCGTTCTGGATCGACTGCACCCGCGGCAGGCCATGCGCCTCGGCCAGCTGCAGCCATTGCGCCGTGCCCCAGGCGCTGTCGTTGGACAGCGCGAGATGCCGGATCTTGCCGGCCTTCACCGCGGCCTCGGCGGCCCCCAGCACCTCGAGCATGTTGGCGCGGGTGGCCTCGCGGTCCTGTTTCGACGGGTCGAAGCGCCAGTATTGCCGGAAATGATAGCTGCCGCGATTGGGCCAGTGCATCTGGTAGATGTCGATCACGTCGGTCCGGAGCCGCGCCAGCGACGCATCGAGCGCCTCGGTGAAGGTCGCGGCGGTGATGTCCTGCCCCGGGCGCACGAATGCGGCGTTCTTGCCGGTGATCTTGGTCGCCAGCACATAATCGCCCCGGCGGCCGGGGTTGGCGGCGTTCCAATTGCCCAGGATCGTCTCGGTCAGGCCCACGGTCTCGGCCGCCACCGGGTTCACCGGATACATCTCGGCGGTGTCGACGATGGTGATGCCGGCGTCCAGCGCCATGTCCATCTGCCGGTGGGCATCGTCCTCGGGCGTCTGGTTGCCCCAGGTCATCGTGCCGAGGCAGTAGTCGGTGATCATGAGGTCGGTCGAGCCGAGGGCGATCTGGCGCATGTGCGGGTTCCTTTTCCGGTCGGGGCGGACCCTACCGGGCGAGCCGGGATGTGCAAGGGCGGGGGTTGAGAACATTTGGTGAACATCTATACTCCACCGCCATGGATCTGACGAAACTCACCCGCCAGTCGCATCGCCGCGACCGCCCCGGCCTGCCGCTTCTGGGGCGGTTCCGGCTGGCGGGCGCGCGGGCGCACGAGATCTGCGGCCCGGCGCGGCGGCGGCTGATGCTGTGGCTGGCGGCGGAAACCACGGGGCCGGTGATCTGGATCAGGCCCGCCTGGCACCCCGACCGGCTGCACATGGCGGGTGTGCGGGCCGAGATCGACCCGGCCCGCCTGATCTTCGTCGAGCCCGACCGGCCCGAGGATATCCTGTGGACGATGGAGGAGGCGTTGCGCGCAGGGGTGGTGCCGCTGGTGGTGGCAGACCTGCCCGAGCCGCCGGGGCTGACGCCGGTGCGCCGCCTGCACCTGGCCGCCGAGGCGGGGGTGGAGGCGCAGGGCGGCGTGGGCCTTGGCCTGATCCTGACGCCCGGCGACGGCGGCGCGGCGGGGGTGGAAAGCCGCTGGCGGCTCGACCCCGCCCATGGGGCCGAGGCGGAACGCTGGCGGCTCACACGGCTGCGCGCGCGCGACGGGGGGCCGGGCGCCTGGGAGGTGACGCGGGCGGCCGGCGGGCGGGCGGTGCTGGCGGCGCAGACGGCGACGGAACCGGCATAGCCGCCGAAACCGACCCGGCACAGGGCGCAAACATGCGTGCATTGCCCGCCCTGCCCCGCTACGCAGATCATGACCGCCCTTGCCAGATCCCCGATGCGCCTGATCGTCTCCTTCGCCGCGCTGTTCCTGTCCGTGCTGCTGCTGCAGCTGTCCTCGGGCGGCGTGGGGCCGCTCGACGTGCTGTCGGGGGCGGAGCTGGGCTTCACCACCGGGCAGATCGGCCTGCTTGGCTCGGCGCATTTTCTGGGGTTCTTCGTCGGCTGCTGGTGGGCGCCGCGGCTGATGGGCACGGTCGGCCATTCCCGCGCCTTCGCGGCCTTCACCGCGGCGGGCGCGATCGGGCTGCTGGCGCATATGATGATCGTCGATGCCTATGCCTGGGCGGTGATGCGCGCTGCCTCGGGCCTGTGCATTGCGGGCTGCTATACGGTGATCGAGGCCTGGCTGCAGGCGAAGGTCGACAACGCCAACCGGGGCCGGACCATGGGCACCTACCGGATGGTCGACACCGGCGGCAGCCTTGTGGCGCAGTTGATGATCGGGGTGCTCGCGCCGGCCTCCTACGTCTCCTACAACCTGCTGGCGATCCTGTGCTGCGCGGCGCTGTTGCCGCTGACGCTGACGCGCCTGACCCAGCCCGAGACCGGCGCCGCGCCGCGCCTGCGCCCCGGCCTTGGCTGGGCGCTGTCGCCGCTGGCGGTGGCGGGGGTGATCGTCTCGGGCGTGTCGGGCGCGAGCTTTCGCATGGTTGGCCCGCTCTACGGCGCGCAGGTGGGGCTCAGCGCGGACCAGATCGGCTTTTTCCTCGCGGCCTACGTCCTGGGCGGGGCGCTGGCGCAATGGCCGGCGGGCTGGGCGGCGGATCGCAACGACCGAAGGGTGGTGATGGTCTGGTTCTCGCTTGGCTCGATCGCCGCGTGCGGTATCACGGTGGCGCTGTCGGGGCTGGGGGTGGTCGCGATCTTCGTCGCCGCGCTGCTGTTCGGGGCGGCGACCTTTCCGATCTATTCGATTTCGGCGGCCCATGCCCATGACTGGGCCGAGGACAGCCAGCGCGTGGAGCTTTCGGCGGCGCTGATGTTCTTCTACGCCATCGGCGCGACGGCGGCCCCGCTCGTCACCGCCGGGCTGATCGCGGCCTACGGCCCCTCGGCGCTGTTCGCCTTCGTCGCCCTGGCGCATGTGGGGCTGCTGATCTTCGGCGCGGTGCGGATGCGCAAGCGGCCCTCGGCCGAAAGCCGCAACCCCTATGTCTGGATTCCGCGCACCTCGTTCCTGGTTGGGCGGATCTTCCGCCGGTCCGGCAAGGACTGATCCCTGCCTTGATCGAGAGCAAGGCAAGCTGATTGGCGGTGTGTCAGGCTGCGCCTGTCACCAACCTTGCCAAACCGAAGGGAGAGACAAGCATGGACATTCGTTTCGACACCAAGACCGCCATCGTGACCGGGGCGGCCTCGGGCATTGGCCTCGCCATCGCGCGCGATCTGGCCGAGAGCGGCGCGACGGTGGTTCTGGCCGATCTGGACGAGGCCAGGACACAGGCCGCCGCCGATGACATCGGCCATGGCGCGCTGGCCTTCGCCGTCGATGTGGCCGAGGCCGCGCAGGTCGAGGCGCTGGTGGGTTTCGCGGTGGAAAGGACCGGCGCGCTGCACCTGCTGGTGAACAACGCCGGCATCGGCGGGCCGCTGGAGCCGATCGGGAATTACCCGCTCGACGGCTGGCACAAGGTGATGGACGTGAACCTCAACGGCGTCTTCTACGGGATGCGCTACGCCATCCCGGCGATGAAGGCCGCCGGTGGCGGCGCGATCGTCAACATGTCCTCGATCCTCGGTAGCGTCGGGTTCGGCGGCGCGGGGGCCTATGTGGCAACGAAACACGCACTTCTGGGCCTGACGAAAAGCGCGGCGATCGACCATTCCGCCGACAACATCCGGATCACCGCCGTCGGCCCGGCCTTCATCCACACGCCGATGGTCGAGGCCGCGATGGACGAGGCCACGCTCGAGGTGTTGGCCGGGATGCACACGCTCAAGCGCATGGGCACGCCGGAGGAGGTGTCTTCGCTGGTGTGCTACCTGCTGTCGGACCGCGCGAGTTTCGTGACGGGATCGTACCACCTGGTCGACGGCGGCTACACGGCGCAGTAGCGCCTGCCCTCTGGCCTCCGGGACCGCGCGGCGCTAAACGGGGCCGACGCGCACCCCGGAGGCCAAGATGGCACGCATTCTCATCACCTCGGCGATCCCCTACATCAACGGGATCAAGCACCTGGGCAACCTGGTGGGCAGCCAGCTGCCCGCCGATCTCTTCGCCCGCTACAAGCGCGCGCGCGGCGACGAGGTGCTTTTTTTGTGCGCCACCGACGAGCACGGCACGCCGGCAGAGCTTGCCGCCGCCAAGGCGGGCAAGCCGGTGGCGGACTACTGCGCCGAGATGTGGGCGGTGCAAGACGAGCTGGGGCGCGGCTTCCGGCTCAGCTTCGACCATTTCGGGCGCTCGTCGAGCCCGCAGAACCACCGCCTGACGCAGCATTTCGCAGGCAAGCTGTTCGACGCCGGGCTGATCGAGGAAGTGTCTGAAAAGCAGGTCTATTCCGTCGCCGACGGCCGCTTCCTGCCCGACCGCTACATCGAGGGCACCTGCCCCAACTGCGGCTACGACAAGGCGCGCGGCGACCAGTGCGAGAACTGCACCAAGCAGCTTGACCCGACCGATCTGATCGACCCGCGCTCGGCTATTTCCGGCAGCACCGATCTGGAGGTGCGCGAGACCAAGCACCTCTACCTGCGCCAGTCGCAGATGCGGGGCGAGTTGCGCGCCTGGATCGACTCGAAGACGGACTGGCCGATCCTGACCACCTCCATCGCACGGAAATGGCTCGACGACGGTGACGGGCTGCAGGACAGGGGCATCACCCGCGACCTCGACTGGGGTATCCCGGTCAAGCGCGGCGAGGACGACTGGCCGGGGATGGAGGGCAAGGTCTTCTACGTCTGGTTCGACGCGCCCATCGAATACATCGCCTGCGCCGCCGAATGGGTCGAGGCGGGCACGGGGGCCGGATCGGAAAAAGGCTGGGAACGCTGGTGGCGGACCGACAAGGGCGCCGAGGATGTTCGATATGTGCAATTCATGGGCAAGGATAACGTGCCCTTCCACACCCTGAGTTTCCCCGCCACGATCCTCGGGTCCGGCGAGCCGTGGAAGCTGGTCGACTACATCAAGTCCTTCAACTACCTGAATTACGACGGCGGCCAGTTCTCCACCTCGCAGGGGCGCGGCGTGTTCATGGACCAGGCGCTGTCGATCCTGCCGCCCGACTACTGGCGCTGGTGGCTCCTGTCCCACGCGCCCGAAACCTCGGACGCGGAATTCACCTGGGAGGCGTTCCAGCAGGACGTGAACAAGGACCTGGCCGACGTGCTGGGCAATTTCGTGAGCCGGATCACGAAGTTCTGCCGCTCCAAGTTCGGGGAAGAGGTGCCGGCGGCGGGCGGCTATGGCCCGCGGGAAACCGCGCTGATCGGCGATCTGGAGGTGCGGCTTGCACGCTACCAGGCGCATATGGACGCCATCGAGATCCGCAAGGCGGCGGCCGAGTTGCGCGCGATCTGGGTCGCGGGCAACGAATACCTGCAAGCGGCGGGTCCGTGGACCGTGTTCAAGGAAGATCCCGACCGGGCGGCGGCGATCACCCGCTTCGCGTTGAACCTGATCCCGTTCTACGCCGGGCTCTCGTCGCCCTTCATCCCGGATGCCGCCGCCACGATGGCGGGCGCGATGGGGGTGGATCTGGCCTGGCCCGAGAGCGCCGAGGCGGCATTGACCGCGCTGCCGGGGGGCCACCCGTTCACCGTGCCGGAGGTGATGTTCGCCAAGATCGCCGACGAGACCCGCGAAGAGTGGGCGGCAAGGTTCGCGGGCGTGCGGGGCTAAGGCGCCCGCAACACCGCGCCGGGGTTGAGGATGCCCTTGGGGTCCAGCGCCGCCTTGATCGCGCGCATGGCGTGCAGCTTGCCGGGGTCGCCGTAGCGTTCGAGGTCGGCGACCTTGAGCCGCCCGATGCCGTGTTCGGCGGAGACCGAGCCGCCAAGCTCGTGCACCAGGTCGTGGACGGCGCGCTTTATCGCGTCGCGCTGGCCGTCGTGGTCGGCGCGGCTTTTGCCCGGCATCGGGAACACGTTGTAGTGCAAATTGCCGTCGCCCATGTGGCCGAAGCAGTTGAGCCGGAACGCGCCGACCGCGCCGATCCGGGCCGGCGCCTCGGCGATGAAGCGCGGGATGCGGGCGACCGGAACCGAGATGTCGTGGGACGATACGGCCCCGATCCGGCGGTTGGCGTCGGGGATGTTCTCGCGCAGCGCCCAGAATTCGGCGCGCTGCGCCTCGGATTGGGCGATGACGCCGTCGCTGACCAGCCCGGCCTCGAAGGCGGTTGCGAACAGCGCCTCGAGCGCCGCCGCGGGCGCGGCCCCGGCGGCCATGCCGAGGTCGATCAGGCAAGCCCAGTCGGGGCGCGGGTCGAAGGGCTGACGCGTCTGCGGGCCGACCTCGTCGAGAAACAAGAGCCCCTGGCGGCCGATCAGCTCGAAGGCCGAGAGCGCCGCGCCGATCTGCGCCTGCGTCAGCCGCAGCAGCCCCAGCGCCGCCTCGGGCGAGGGCACGACCATCATCGCGGCCCCGGTGGCGGCGGGTTTCGGGAAAAGCCGCAGCGACGCCGCGGTGATCACGCCCAGCGTGCCTTCGGAGCCGATCAGGAGGTGGCGCAGGTCGTAGCCGGTGTTGTTCTTTCGCAGCGGCGACAAGGTGTTGACGACGGTGCCATCGGCCAGCACCGCCTCCACCCCCAGCACCAGATCGCGGGTGTTGCCGTAGCGGATCACGTTCACCCCGCCGGCGTTGGTGGCCAGAAGCCCGCCCAGACGGGCGGAGCCCTGGCTTCCCAGAGACAGCGGAAAGATCCAGTCCTCGGCCTCGGCCCGGGCGTGGATGTCGGCCAGGATCGCCCCGGCCTCCACCGTCATCGTGCCGGCCTGCGGGTCCATGTCGCGGACCGCGCGCATGCGTTCGAGCGACAAGATCACCGGCGGCGCCCCGGTGTCGGCCAGTTGCCCGCCCACCAGCCCGGTGCCGCCGCCGAAGGGGATGACCGGCGTGCCGGTGTCGTTGCACAGGCGCAGGACGGCCGCGACCTCCTCGACGGTGGCGGGTGCGACGATCGCGGCCGCCAACCCGTGCCAGCGGCCACGCGGTTCCTCGAGGTAGACCGGCCCGGCCTCACGCAGCGCAGCTGCGGGCAGGAGGGTGGCGAGGTTTGCGGCGATGTCGGTCATTCTGTCCCTTCCTGTCGGCGCCGGCCGGTCAGCCGATGTCGGTGCGGCCGCGCCGGTCGTGGCGCAGATGGGCATAGAGCACGTGATTGCGCCAGCGCCCGCTGATCTGCAGGTAGCTTTGCGCCACGCCCTCGTACTTGAACCCGGCCTTTTCCAGCACCCCGCGCGAGGCGACGTTCTCGGGCAGGCAGGCGGCCTCCACCCGGCTCAGATCCTGGCCGCGAAAGGCGAAATGCACCACCGCCTCGATCGCTTCGCGCATGTAGCCTTGCCGCGCATGGGCCGCGCCGATCCAGTAGCCGAGCGTGGCCGATTGCGCCGGCCCGCGGCGGATGTTGTCGAGCGTGATCGCGCCCAGAAGCGTGTCGTCGTCGCGCCGGAAGATGAAAAGCGGCACGGCGTTGCCCTGGGCCAGCGCGCGCTGCGCCCAGTAGACGCGGCCGGTGAAGCTCTTGCGGGTCAGGTGATCGACCGCCCAGGTCGGCTCCCACGGGGCGAGAAACTCGCGCGACGCGTCGCGCAGCGCGGACCAGGGGCGGTAATCGGCATGGCGCGGCAGGCGCAACGCCAGGCGTTCGGTGTCGAGCCTGAGATGCCGTTTGCGCGACAGCATCAGGCAGCCAGACGCCCCGCGACACGGGCCAGATCGGGCGCCCTGGCGACGGGACCATAGAGCGCCATCGCCGCCCGGCCGGAGCCGACGAGGGCAGCGGCGTGATCGCGCAGGCCGGCCAGCGTCACCGCGTCGATGCGCGCCACCGTCTCCTCCAGCGGCGGCACCCGGTTCCAGATCGCCACCAGCCGCGCCAGCCGTTCGGCCCGCGCCGACGGGCTTTCGAGCCCCATCAGAAGCCCCGCCTTCATCTGCGCCCGCGCGCGCGCCAGTTCCGCCTCGGACATGTCGCCGGTCGAGCGGCGCAATTCCTCGATCGTCAGGCCCACAAGCTCCGGCAGATCTTCGGCCGAGGTGCCGGCGTAGATCGTCAGCATGCCGGTGTCGTCGTAGCTGCCGACCTGGGAATAGATGGTGTAGCACAGCCCGCGGTTCTCGCGGATCTCCTGGAACAGGCGCGAGGACATGCCGCCGCCAAGGGCTGTGGCGTAGATCTGCGCGGTGTAGATGTCGTCGGACCGGTAGCCCGGCGCCTCCAGCGCGAGGGTGAAATGCGCCTGTTCCAGCGCCTTGATCTCCCGCCGCTCGCCGCCGGCGAACTGGCCGGGCTGCGGATCGGTCGTGCCGGAGGGCGTGAGGTGGCCGAAGGCCGCTTCGGCCAGCCGCACGATCTGGTCGTGATCGACGGCCCCGGCGGCCGACAGGATCAGCTGGCCCGGCCCGTAGTGCTGCGCGACGAAGCGGTCGAAATCGGCGCGGTCGAAGGCGCGCACGCGTTCCGCCGGGCCGAGGATGGTGCGCCCCAGCGGCTGGCCCGGATAGGCCTCTTCCTGCAACCAGTCGAAGATGATGTCGTCGGGCGTGTCGGCGGCCTGGCCGATCTCCTGCAGGATCACGCCGCGCTCCACCTCGATCTCGCGCGGGTCGAAGACCGGGTTCAGCACGATGTCGGCGATCAGGTCGAGCGCCAGCGCCACGTCGTCCTTCAGCACGCGGGCGTAATAGGCCGTCACCTCGCGCGAGGTATAGGCGTTGATGTAGCCGCCCACATCCTCGATCTCCTCCGCGATCCGCAGCGCGCTGCGCCGCTTCGTGCCCTTGAACGCCATGTGCTCGAGGAAATGCGCCACCCCGTTCTGCTCCGCCGCCTCGTGGCGCCCGCCCGCCGACACCCAGATGCCGAGCGAGGCAGATTCCAGCCCCGGCATGTGTTCGGTCACGACCCGCAAGCCGTTCGACAACGTATGGAGTTCGACAGTCACTTGGGCAGGGCCTCGCGGATCAGGGTTTCAATCTCGGTCAGGTCGTTGGCGACGGGGGTCATCCGCTCGGGGCGGTCGAACAGGTCGGCCATCTGCGGCGGCAGCGCGGGGCGGATGCCGGTGGCGGCCTGGACCGCATCGGGAAATTTCGCCGGATGCGCAGTGGCGAGCGTGATCATCGGCGTGGCGCCGAGGAAATCCTGCGCCACATGCACGCCGACGGCGGAATGGGGGCACAGAAGCTCCCCCATCTCCACCCGCGCGCGCGCGATCATCGCCGAGGTTTCCGCCTCGGACGCGCGGCCGGAGGCGAAATGCCCCCGCAGCTGCTCCAGCGCGCCCTGGCTGATGTGGAACCCGCCCTGCTTCAGCTCGTCCATCAGCTGCGCCACGGCCGCCCCGTCGCGGCCATAGGCGTCGAAGAGCGCGCGCTCGAAGTTGGAGCTGACCTGGATGTCCATCGACGGGCTGATCGAGGGCGTGACGCCCTGCGTGACGTAATCGCCCGACGAAAGCGCCCGGTGCAGGATGTCGTTGTGGTTCGTGGCCACCACCAGCCGCTCGATCGGCAGGCCCATGCGCCGGGCGAGGTAGCCCGCGAAGATGTCGCCGAAATTGCCCGTCGGCACGGTGAAGCTGACGGGGCGGTGCGGCGCGCCCAGCGCCACGGCGGCGGTGAAGTAGTAGACCACCTGCGCCAGCACGCGCGCGAAGTTGATCGAGTTCACGCCCGCCAGCCGCACCTCGTCGCGGAAAGCGAAATCGTTGAACATGTCCTTCAGCCGCGCCTGCGCGTCGTCGAAGGTGCCCTCGATGGCCAGCGCATGGGCGTTGGCCTCGGTCACAGTCGTCATCTGCCGCCGCTGCACGTCCGACACCCGGCCATGCGGGTAGAGGATGAAGACGTCGACCGCGTCGAGACCGCGAAACGCCTCCATCGCCGCCGAGCCGGTATCGCCGGACGTCGCGCCGACGATCGTCACCCGCTCGCCGCGCCGTTGCAGCGCCGCCTCGAACAGCTGGCCGATCAGCTGCATGGCGAAATCCTTGAACGCGAGCGTGGGCCCGTGAAACAGCTCCAGCAGGAAATGATTGTCCTGCAGCTGCTTCAAGGGCGCGCGGGCGGCGTGGCCGAAACCCGCATAGGCGCGCGCGACGATGTCTCCGAATTCCGCATCGGTGAAGCTGTCGCCCAGGAACGGGCGCATCACGCGAACCGCGACCTCCTCGTAGCTCAGCCCCGCAAGCGCCGCGATGTCGCCCGCGCCCATCACCGGAAGCTCCGCCGGGACGTAGAGCCCGCCATCGCGTGCCAGCCCGGTCAGCATCGTGTCTTCGAAGGTCAGCTCCGGGGCCGCGCCCCGGGTGGAGATGTAGCGCATCGGCGCGGTCGTCCTCATTCAGATCGTCGCCTGATACGCCAGAGCAGAATGAGTGTCATCCCCAACCACACGACCGCGAGCAAAAACCAGGTGACGGCATAGCTCAGATGGTCGTTCGGGATGCCCTCGACCGCCACCGGCAGCGGCGTCACCCCGGCCTCGGGCGGGGTCAGCTCGGCCGCGATCACCAGCACCGGCTCGGTGTCCAGATGCGCGGCCAGCACCTCGACGTCGCGGGAAAACCAGATGTTGCCCGCGACGTCGTTCGCGGGCGTAAAGGCATCGACCTCGTCGGGCCAGTGCAGGTTGCCGGTGACGCTCACCGTGCCCACGGGCGGCGCAGGTACGGTCTGATCGGTCGGCGCGATGCCCCGGTCGACCATGACGCGCCGCCCGGCCTCCGTCTCCAGCGCCGAGATGATCCGGTAGCCGGCGCCGATGCCGCGCTGGCTGACCAGCACGCGCACGGGCTCGCCCACGATCCTGCCGGTCACGCGCACCGGCAGGTAGCGGTCGGTCCCCGGGTCGGGGCTGGCCGGCAGCTCGACCGGCGCGGCGCCGATGCGCGCCGCGATGTCGGCCAGAACCGCCTCTTTCCAGGCCAGCCGCTGCACCTGCCACAGGCCCAGCGACACGAGGATCGCCACGCCGACGGCGCCGAACACCAGCACACTGATCACTCGCCCCATGACGGGCCTCCCAAGCGAAAGGCCCGCCGCAGCTGGCAGGCCTTCACGTTTCATCAAGGTTAACGCGCCCGCACCTTCATCTTGGCCGGAAAACTCCGGGGGGAGTCGCGGCACGCGACGGGGGGCAGCGCCCCCCTGCCCGGCCAGACCTCAGCCCAGGATCGTGGCCTGGCCCCAGATGTAGACCGCGAGGAACAGGAACAGCCACACCACGTCGACGAAGTGCCAGTACCAGGCCGCCGCCTCGAAGCCGATGTGCTTTTCGGCGGTGAAGTGTCCGGCCTTCACCCGCAGCCAGCAGATGAACAGGAAGATCGTGCCGATCACCACATGCACGCCGTGAAAGCCGGTGGCCAGGAAGAAGGTGGAGTAGAACTTGTCGCCGCCGAAGGTCCAGTCGTAATGGGCAATCAGTTCCCAGTATTCGAAGGCCTGCAGGCCGGTGAAGATCAGGCCCAGCACCACGCCGATGATCAGGCCGTTGGCCACATCCTTGCGCGGGCCGCCATGCACCAGCGCATGGTGCGCCCAGGTGACCGCGCTGCCGGACAACAGCAGGACCAGCGTGTTGATCAGCGGCAGGTGGAACGGGTCCACCGCGTAGATCGCAGGCTGGACGTAGTCGGAGTCGACATAGGTATCCATCGGGTAGAGCGCGTGCTTGAAGAAGGCCCAGAACCAGGCGACGAAGAACATCACCTCGGACATGATGAACATGATGAACCCGTAGCGCAGCCCGATGCGCACCACCGGCGTGTGATCGCCCTGGTTGCTTTCGGCCACCACGTCCGACCACCAGCCGAACATGACGTAGCCCACCGCGGCGAAGCCCATGAGGAACAGCCACGGCCCCGAGCCGTGCATCCAGTTCACCGCGCCGAACAGCATGGCGAATGCCCCCGCCGCCGCGATCAGGGGCCAGATCGAGGGGCTGATGATGTGGTAGTCGTGGTTCTTGGCATGGGCCATGGGGGTCGTCCTCGGTCCGGTTTCGTCTCTAGTTGGCCACGGGCGCCGGGGCGGCGAACGCGGCATAGTCGTCGGGCATGTCCGTCACATGAAAGGTGTAGGACAAGGTGATCGCCGGGGTGCTGCGCGCCTCCGCGTCGTCGAGAATGGCCGGATCGACGAAGAATGTCACGGGCATCTCGACCCGCTCGCCGGGTTGCAGCACCTGCAGTTCGAAGCAGAAGCAGGCGATCTTGACGAAATAGCCGCCGGCATCGAAGGGCGCGACGTTGAAGCTGGCGGTGCCCGCGACGGGTTCGTCGGTCGGGTTGTAGGCCTCGTAGAAGGCCATCCCGGTCTCGCCGATGCGGATGTCCATGTGCGGCTGCAGCGCGCGGAATTCCCACGGCATGTCGCGCGCGCGGCTGGCGTCGAACCGCACCCGGATCGTCTGGTCGAGGATCAGGTCGCTGCCGGCCTCGGCCACCTGCGTGGTGCCGCCGAAGCCGGTGACCCGGCAGAACCAGTCGTAGAACGGCACGGAGGCCCAGGCGAGCCCGCCCATCAGCAGCGCCACACTCAGGAGCCTGGCGACGGTCTTCTGGTTGCCGGTCACTGGTCGGCCTCCACCGGCGCGGTGACCGAAACGCGGGGCGAGTGGTCATAGGCCTCCATCGACGCGCCTTCGCGGATCTTGGCGACCGTCAGGCCGAAGACGATGGCGGCGAAGCCCACAAGGCTCAGCGCCACGCCGAGGTTGCGTCCAAAGCGCCGCTTGTGCAGGTCGTGGGTTTCGGTGATCGGCATCAGGCAAACCCCCAGGCGCGCAGGCCGGCATCGACGAGAAGCGCGCCGAAATGCAGGAACAGGTAGGACAGCGAAAAGCGGAACACGCGCTTTTCGACCGCATAGGCATCGGCCTCGGCCATGGTCTCGTCGCGGCGCCAGATGTCCCACGCGCCCTTGAGGAAGATCGCGTTCAGCACGATCGCCGAGGCCAGGTACACCGGGCCGGCCACCGAGGTCACGCCCAGCCCCAGCGCCACGGGCACCAGCAAGATCGTGTAGATCAGGATCTGGCGGCGGGTCTCGCGGCGGCCATGGGAGACGGTGAGCATCGGCACGTTGGCCTCGTGGTAGTCGGATTTCATGAACAGGGCGAGCGCCCAGAAATGCGGCGGCGTCCACATGAAGATCAGGCCGAACATCAGCAGCGCCTCAAGGCTGACCGATCCGGTCGCGGCCACCCAGCCGATCATCGGGGGAAAGGCGCCGGCGGCGCCGCCGATGACGATGTTCCACGGCGTCGCGCGCTTCAGCCAGATGGTGTAGACCACCGCGTAGAAGAAGATGGTGAAGGCCAGCAGCCCGGCGGCGAGCCAGTTCGTCGCCAGCCCCAGCATCGCCACCGAGACCGCCGACAGCCACAGGCCCAGCGACAGCGCCTCGCCCGAGGTGACCTTGCCGGCCGGAACCGGGCGCTTGGCGGTGCGCCGCATCACCGCGTCGATATCGGCGTCGTACCACATGTTCAGCGCGCCCGAGGCACCGCCGCCCAGCGCGATGAACAAGATCGCGGTGAAGGCGATCATCGGGTCGACCGGCGACGGCGCGACCAGCAGACCCACCAGCGCGGTGAACACGACCAGCGACATCACCCGCGGCTTGAGCAGCAGGATGTAATCGCCGAAACGCGCCTCGCCCTCGGCGGCGATGGCGGTGGCGGTGGAGTTGGTGGTCAGGTCGGTCATGCGTGGGTCCATTCCAGGTCATGTAGGGCAGGACGCAGCGCGTCGCTACCCGCAGGAGGGGGCAGGCGCCCCGTCCCCCGCGTCAGTCGACCGCCGCCAGTTCCAGCACGCGCGGTGCCCGCATGTCACCGGCGCTGGCGAATTCCTGCGCGTCGCCGGCGATCCAGGCGTCGTATTCCTCCTGCGTCACGGCGAAGACCGTGATCGGCATGAAGGCGTGATTGACGCCGCACAGCTCGGTGCACTGGCCGAAATACACACCCTCGGCGCCTTCATCGACCTCGAACCACAGTTCGGCCAGGCGGCCCGGAACGCCGTCTTGCTTCACCCCGAACGCGGGCAGGAACCAGGAGTGGATCACGTCGGCGCCGGTGACCTGCAGCACGACCGTCGCCCCGGTCGGCACGACCATCGCGGTATCGGTGGCGAGGCGGTATTCGTCCGGCCCGTAGCCGTAGTCGGCAAGCTCGTCCTCGGCGAGCATGAAGCTCAGGAACGAGATGCCGTGCTCGGGGTATTCGTAGCCCCAATGCCATTGGTAGCCGGTGGCCTTCACCACCACGTCCGCCTCGGGAATGGTCTGCTGCTTGAACAGAACCGGCAGCGAGAAGGCCCCGATCACCACCAGGATGACCAGCGGCACCACCGTCCAGGTGACCTCGATCCTGGTGTTGTGGGTGAAACTTGCCGGCTTGGGATTGGCGCGCTCGTTGTGGCGCACGATCGCCCAGAGCAGCAGCGCGCTGACGAACAGCACGATGCCCGCCATGATGATCAGCAAGAACGTGTCGAGCGCGCGGATGTCGCGGGCAACCTCGGTCACGCCGAGCTGGAAGCCGGTGGCCCCGGGGGTCGGCGCGCCGAGGATCTCCAGCCCGTCGCGCATCCCCTCGGTCTGGGCTGCGGCGATGCCGGCGGTGAGGGTTGCACCAATACCGGCCCAAAGGCCGCACAGCGTCTTGCGATGCATCATTTCGGTCTGTCCTGTCGATTCCGGCATGGCCCCGGGTCTGGATCGGGTGGCCCACCGTTGCGTTCTGTCGTGCTCAAACCATATAGCTGCGGATGAGCCAAGGCATTTGGTCTAAATGTCTCACCCCCTGCAAGATTGATCCAGATCATTTTGCACCTGCAGCACAGCACCCGCGGAGGCGCCATGTCAGATCCCACCCCGTTCCGCCCCTTTGACACCCTTCTGGACGAAGGCGCGGCGCTGGCGATCCTGCGCGCGGCGACCGACGGCGCGGAGGATGGCGAGCTGTTCCTCGAACGCCGCCGGTCCGAGGTGCTGGTGTTCGACGACGGTCGGGTGAAGACGGCCAGCTACGATGCCTCCGAGGGGTTCGGCCTGCGCGCGGTGAAGGGCGAGGTCGCGGGCTATGCGCATTCCACCGAGATTTCCGAGGCGGCGCTGCGGCGCGCGGCGCAGACCGCGCGGCTGGCCGTGGGCGACGGCGGCGGCACCATGGCCGAGCCGCCGATGGGCACCAACGCGCGGCTCTACACCGACGCCGACCCGATGTCGGGGGCCGAGTTCGGGGTGAAGCTGCAGACGCTTGCGGAGATCGACGCCTTCGCCCGCGCGCTCGACCCGCGCGTGGTTCAGGTCTCGGCCTCGATGGCGGCGAGCCATCAGGAGGTGGAAATCCTGCGCCCCGAGGGCGGCCGGGTGCGCGACGTGCGCCCGATGGTGCGGCTCAACGTGTCGATCATCGTCGAGGAGAACGGCCGCCGCGAAAGCGGCAGCGCGGGCGGCGGCGGCCGCGTCGGGATCGCGGGCCTGATGGGCCGCGCGCATTGGGAAGGCGTCGCGCGCGAGGCGTTGCGCATCGCGGTGGTGAACCTGTCGGCGGTGCCCGCGCCCGCGGGCGCGATGGACGTGGCGCTTGGGCCGGGCTGGCCCGGCATCTTGCTGCACGAGGCCGTGGGCCACGGCCTCGAGGGCGATTTCAACCGCAAGAAGCAATCGGCCTTTGCGGGCCTGATGGGGCAGCGGGTCGCCGCCCCCGGCGTGACGGTTCTGGACGACGGCACCATCCCTGACCGGCGCGGCTCGATCAGCGTCGACGACGAGGGCACGCCGAGCGGAAGGAACGTGCTGATCGAGGATGGCATCCTGGTGGGCTACATGCAGGACCGGCAATCGGCGCGCCTGATGGGCGTGGCCCCCACCGGCAACGGGCGCCGCGAAAGCCATGCCCATGCACCGATGGCGCGGATGACCAACACCTACATGCTGGGCGGCGCGGCGGAGCCGGGCGACATCGTGGCCGAGGTGCAGGACGGGATCTATGCCGTGGGCTTCGGCGGCGGGCAGGTCGACATCACCAACGGCAAGTTCGTGTTCTCCTGCACCGAGGCCTACCGGGTCAGGAACGGCGTCGTCGGCGCCCCGGTGAAGGGCGCGACCCTGATCGGCGACGGCGCGACCGCGCTGCAGCAGATCCGCGCGATCGGCAACGACATGGCGCTCGACCCCGGCATGGGCAATTGCGGCAAGGCCGGGCAATGGGTGCCGGTGGGCGTGGGGCAACCGACGCTGCTGATCGGCGGGCTGACCGTCGGCGGCTCCGGAGATCGGTAACGGCCCGTTAACCTGTTGGCGCCTACCGTCGGGGCATGACGCCCGATCATGACTTCGGATTCCGCGAACAGGCGCCCCTGTTCCTGCCCCCGCCCGCCGGCGACGACGGCGAGCGGCTGGCGCGCCTGCGCCTGATCCGCTCGCGCCGGGTCGGGCCCGCCACCTACCTGCGGCTGATGGGCGAACATGGCGCGGCCGGCGTGGCCCTGCGCGCCCTGCCCGAGATCGCGCGCGCCGCGGGCGTCGACGGCTACACCCCCTGCCCCGAACCCGTGGCGCTGGCGGAACTGAAGGCGGCGAAACGGGCGGGCGCGCGGATGCTGTGCCTGGGCGACCCGGACTACCCGGCGGCACTGGCGGGCATCGCCGATGCGCCGCCGGTGCTCTGGGCCAGGGGCCGGGCCGAGCTGACGGGGCGGCCGATGCTGGCGCTGGTCGGCACGCGCAATGCCTCGGCGCTGGGAACGCGGATGGCGCGCGGGCTGGCCGCCGATCTGGGCGCGGCGGGCTACGTCGTCGTCTCGGGCCTTGCGCGCGGCATCGACGCGCTGGCGCATCGCGCGGCGCTGGAAACGGGCACCATCGCGGTGATGGCGGGCGGACTCGACGTGGTCTACCCGTCCGAAAACACCGATCTGGCGCGCGACATCGCCGCAAAGGGCCTGACCCTCAGCGAAATGCCCTTCGGGCTGGAGCCGCAGGCGCGGCACTTCCCGCGCCGCAACCGCATCGTGGCGGGGCTGGCGCGCGCGGTGATCGTGGTGGAGGCGGCGGTCAGGTCGGGTTCGCTGATCACGGCGCGGATGGCTCTGGACCAGGGGCGCGAGGTGATGGCGGTGCCCGGCCACCCGATGGACAGCCGCGCCTCGGGCACCAACCTCTTGATCCGCGACGGCGCCGTGCTGGTGCGCGGGGCCGAGGACGTGATCGAGGCATTGGGCGGGCAACCGGCGGTTCGGCCCGCCGCGCCACCGGCGCCGCACCCCCTGCCCCCGGCCCCTGCCCCGCGACCGGCGCCCAGGGGTGGCGGCGCGGGCGGCACGGGCGGCGTCGAGGGCGCGATCCTGTCCGCGCTCGGCCCGTCGCCGGTGGCCGAGGATCAGCTGATCCGCGATCTGGGTCACCCGCCGCGGGCCGTGGCGCAGGCGCTTGCCATCCTCGAAATGGCCGGCCGGATCACCCGCAGCGCGGGCGGGTTCGTCGCGCGCCTGTGACGGTGGCGCGGCCCGCACCGAAAATTTCCTCATTGTAAATGAGGGGGGTTCGCCCCATCCCCTGCCGCATTGACAAGCGGGGGCGAGAGCACACATGGTCCGCCGCCACACGGCCCCCGGCCCAACAGGAAGTGATCTCATGCCCGTCGTCGTCGTCGAATCGCCCGCCAAGGCCAAGACCATCAACGGTTATCTTGGCAGCGATTACACGGTTCTCGCCTCCTACGGCCATGTGCGCGACCTGCCGTCGAAGGACGGGTCCGTCGACCCGGAGCAGGGATTCGCGATGGAGTGGGAAATTGCCGCCGACAGTCGCAAACACGTGAAGGCCATCGCCGACGCGCTGAAGGACGACCCGGTCCTGATCCTGGCGACCGACCCCGACCGCGAGGGCGAGGCGATCAGCTGGCACCTGCAACAGGCGCTGACCGACCGCAAGGCAATCAAGGCCGGCACCGCCGTCAGCCGGGTGGTGTTCAACGCGATCACGAAAACCGCCGTCACCGAGGCGATGAAGGCCCCGCGCCAGGTCGACATGGAACTGGTGGAGGCCTATCTGGCGCGGCGCGCGCTCGATTACCTCGTGGGCTTCAACCTCAGCCCGGTGTTGTGGCGCAAGTTGCCCGGCGCGAAATCGGCGGGGCGGGTGCAATCGGTGGCACTGCGCATCATCACCGACCGCGAGATGGAGATCGAGGCGTTTCGCGCCCGCGAATACTGGTCGGTGCGCGCCATGCTCGATACGCCGCGCGGCCAGGGTCTGGAGCTGCGGCTGACGCATCTGCGCGGGAAAAAACTCGACCGCTACGACCTCGCCACCGCCGCCGAGGCGGGGCTTGCGGTGCAGGCGGTCTCGTCGCGCGCGCTGTCCGTCACCGATGTCGAGGCGAAGCCGGCCAGCCGCAACCCGGCTCCGCCCTTCATGACCTCGACCCTGCAGCAGGAAGCCAGCCGCAAGTTCGGCATGGGCGCGCGCCAGACCATGAGCACGGCGCAGCGGCTCTACGAGGCCGGGCACATCACCTACATGCGGACCGACGGCATCGACATGGCGCCCGAGGCGGTCCATGCCGCGCGCGACGCGATCAGGGACCGCTATGGCGCCGAGTACGTCCCCTCCAGCCCGCGGATGTACAAGAACAAGGCCAAGAACGCGCAGGAAGCGCACGAGTGCATCCGCCCGACCGAGATGACCAAGGCGCCGGGTGACATCCGACTGTCCGAGGATGACCAGCGCAAGCTCTATGAATTGATCTGGAAACGCACCATCGCGAGCCAGATGGAAGCGGCGCGGATGGAGCGTACGACCGTCACCGTCGCCTCCGCCGACGCACAGGTGGAGCTGCGCGCGACCGGCCAGGTGGTGCTGTTCGACGGGTTCCTGAAGGTCTACGAGGAAGGCCGCGACGACGCCGAGGACGAAGACAGCCGCCGCCTGCCGCAGGTGGCAAAGGGCGACAGGCTGACGCCGGCCAAGGGTGCGCTGGCGGGGGATTGGGCCAAGCTGGCGGGGCAGTCCGACGACCTCGTCGAGACCGGCACAGAGGGCGACCTGCGCCAGTCCGACGCGGCGCTTCTGTCCGCCGACGGCGCGGTGCTGGGCCAGCAGCATTTCACCCAGCCGCCGCCGCGCTACACCGAAGCGACGCTGGTGAAGCGGATGGAGGAGCTGGGCATCGGGCGACCCTCCACCTATGCCTCGATCCTCGACACGGTGCAGGCGCGCGGCTACGTCCGCAAGGACAAGAACCGCCTCATCCCCGAGGACAAGGGGCGGCTGGTGACGGCCTTCCTGATCAACTACTTCCGCCGCTATGTCGAATACGATTTCACCGCCGATCTGGAAAACCAGCTCGACGAGGTGAGCGCGGGGGACCGCGCCTACAAGGATGTGCTCGACGCGTTCTGGCGTGATTTCTCGGCCTCGCTGTCGGAAACCGCCGATCTGCGCATCACCGAGGTGCTGGAAAAGATCAACGAGGTCCTGGAGCCGCACCTGTTCCCGCCGAAGCCCGACGGCTCGGACCCGCGGCTTTGCCCCAACTGTGGCGTCGGGCGGCTGTCGATGCGCACGGCACGTTCGGGCGGGGCGTTCATCGGCTGCTCCAACTATCCCGAATGCCGCTACACCCGCCCCTTCGGCCCACCGAACCCGGATGCCGAGGATGGCACGGCGATCGGCGCCGACGGCAAGATGCTGGGCGTCGATCCCGACACGTCGGAGCCTGTGACGCTGCGCGACGGCCGCTTCGGCCCTTACGTCCAGCTGGGCGAGGCGACCGAGGAGGTGCCGAAGCCCAAGCGCGCCTCGCTGCCCAAGGGCTGGGCAGTGGACGACATCGACCTTGGCAAGGCGCTGCAACTGCTGAACCTGCCGCGGCTCGTCGGCCCGCACCCCGAGGACGGGCAGCCGGTCGAGGCCGGCATCGGGCGATACGGGCCCTTCGTCCTTCACGAGGCGAAGGAGACCGGCAAGAAGACCTACGCCAACCTGCCCGAGGTCGACGAGGTCTGGACCATCGGCATGAACCGCGCGGTGGAACTGCTGGCCGCCAAGGCCGCCGGACGGGGCGGGCGCGGGTCCGCGGCGGCGCCGCTGAAGGAACTGGGCGAGCACCCGGAGCATGGCGGGCCGATCCAGGTGATGGCCGGGCGCTACGGGCCTTACGTCAAGTGGGACAAGGTCAACGCGACCCTGCCCAAGGACGTGGAGCCCGAGGCGCTGAGCCTGGAGCAGGCCGTGGCGCTGATCGCGGAGAAGGCGGCGAAGGGCGGCAAGGGCACGAAGGGCAAGGCGGCGGCGAAGCCGAAGGCAAAGGCACCGGCGAAGAAGAAGGCGCCGGCCAAGCCAAAGGCCGCCGCCAAGCCGAAGGCTGCGAAGAAATCTGCCTGACCGGTGGGGGAAGGACGAAAGACTGCAGTTTTTCGAATGTGAAGACAGCAGTTTTCCCAGATCTCGTGCGTGGCGGGTGCAACGCCCCCGCATTTCCCCTTGATCGCCGCGCCCTGAGCGCTGACATGCCCTGCATGGACACGCGCACCCCCATCGACTTCCTCCTGACCCGCCGCTCGGTGCCGGTCAGGATGCTTTCCGCCCCTGTCCCGGACCCTGCCACGCTGCGCCAGCTGCTCACCGCTGCGGCCCGCGTGCCCGACCATGGCAAGCTGGTGCCGTTCCGCTTCGTGGTGCTGGAGCGGCCCGCGATCGACCGCATCGCGCAGGTGACCCGCGAGATCGGCACGGCGCAGGGCCGCGACCCCGACAAGCTGGTCAAGCAGGCCGCCGCCTTCGACGACGCGCCGCTGACGGTGGCGGTGATCTGCACGCCCAATCTGGGCAGCCCGATCCCGCTGATCGAACAGGAAAGCGCCGCCGCGCTGGTGTGCCTCAGCCTGGTGAACGCGGCGCAGGCGGCTGGGTTCGGCGGCCACTGGCTGACGGGCTGGATGGCGCGCGACCCCGACTTCCTCGATGCCGCCTTCGGCATCGCGGCGCCGCAGGCGGTGACCGGCTTCGTGCATCTCGGCACGCCCAAGGCTCAGCCCGCCGACCGCCCGCGCCCCGATATCGACGCGATCACGAGCTGGGTGGACAGATGATCCTGAAGGCCTTTCTCAAGGCGGTCGGCCAGCTGTCGGACCCGCGGTTCCTGATGGTGCTGGGCCTCGGCGTCGGGCTGACGCTGGCGCTGCTGATCGGCTTCTACGTCGGCTTCGTCGCGCTGGTCGGCTGGGTCGTGCCCGACGCCTTCACCCTGCCCTGGATCGGCGAGATCACCTGGGCCGACACCGCGCTCAGCTGGGCGGCGGTGCCGCTGTTCCTGATCTTTTCGATCTTCCTGATGGTGCCCGTCGCCTCGGCCTTCATGGGCATCTTCCTCGAACGGGTCGCCGACGCGGTGGAGGATGTGCACTACCCCGGCTTGCCGCCCGCGCGCATGGTCGGGGTCCTCGAGGGGATGGCCGACGCGGCAAAATTCCTGGGCGTGCTGCTGGCGGTCAACCTGCTGGCGCTGGTGGCTTATCTGATGTTCGCGCCGATCGCGCCGATCCTGTTCTGGGTGGTGAACGGCTTCCTGCTCGGGCGGGAATACGGGCAGCTCGTGGCGCTGCGTCGGACCGATGCCGCCGGGGCAAAGGCGTTTCGGCGACGCAATTCCGGCACGCTGTTTGCGGCCGGCGTGCTGATGGCGGTGCCGCTGACGATCCCGGTGGTGAACCTGCTGGTGCCGATCCTGGGCGCCGCCACCTTCACCCATCTCTACGTCATGCTCAGCGCGGATCGCCCAACCCGAAGCGGGTGAAGAGGTCGATATCCTCGATGGTGACGACGCCCGACAGGATGATGCCGGCGATCACCGCCCAGATCGCCGCCGCCACCCCGGTCGTCACGAGGAACCGCCGCTTCAGCCGCGGATCGACCGGGGCCGATCCGTGGGTGCCTTGCAGCCGCTCCCCGCTGTCGGACTGGGTGGTCACGCCGACCTGCAGCACGACAAACAGCGTCATGAACCAGATGATGGCATAGAGCACGATGCCGGTGGCGATGCCCATCAGACCTGCTCCAGCTCGACCAGGGTGCCGTTGAAATCCTTGGGATGCAGGAACAGGACCGGCTTGCCATGGGCGCCGATCCTGGGCTCGCCGGTGCCAAGGACACGGGCGCCCGCAGCCAGAAGACGGTCGCGCGCCGCCATGATGTCATCGACCTCGTAGCAGACATGGTGGATGCCGCCTGCGGGGTTCTTGTCGAGAAACCCCTGGATCGGCGAGCCCTCGCCAAGCGGATACAGCAGCTCGATCTTGGTATTGGGCAGCTCGATGAACACCACCGTCACCCCGTGGTCGGGTTCGTCCTGCGGCGCGCCGACGGAGGCGCCCAGCGTGTCGCGGTATTGCGCGCTCGCGGCCTCCAGATCGGGGACGGCGATGGCGACATGGTTCAGGCGACCGATCATGAGGCGTTCCTTTGGCTTGGGTTGGCCGAGATATGGCGCGCGTGGCCCGAACTGCCAAGGGGTGAAGCGCCGCAGGCCCGCATCTCCACGGCCTTAACCTTTGCGCAACCCTGCCCGTCTCTAATCTCGCGTGGCGCGGGCGACTCGGGGGGCGTGTCGGCGCGGTCGGGCAGCAGGGGCACGGGGGAATTCGGATGGATGATGCTATGGACGAGATGGATTTCCGGGCGCGGCCGACGCCCGAGCGGCCGCTTCTCGGGCTGACGGTTCTGGTGGTGGAGGACAGCCACGCCGCCTCCGACGCGGTGCGGCTCCTGTGCCTGCGGTCGGGGGCGCGCATCCGGCGGGCCGATTGCGTCGCATCGGCGGACCGGCACCTGAACGTCTACCGCCCGTCGGTGGCGATCGTCGATCTGGGGCTGCCCGACGGATCGGGTCTGGACCTGATCGCGGCGATGCACGCCCGGCGGCCGCGGGTGCCGATCGTGCTGGGCACCTCCGGCGCCGACCGGCAGGAGGCGGAGCGGCAGGTGCGGGCGGCGGGGGCCGACGGTTTCCTGGCCAAGCCGCTGGATTCGCTGGCCGCGTTTCAGGCGACCATCCTTGCGCTGGTCCCCGAAAGCCTGCGCCCCAAGGGGCCGCGGGTGGTGGAGGCAAGCGAGGTGGCGCCTGACCCGATCGCCTACCGCGAGGATCTGGCCCATGCGATGGGCCTTCTTGCGCAGGACGACCCGCCGGTGATCTATCTGCGCCGGTTCCTGCTGGGGGTGGCGCGCACGGCCCATGACCGGGCGCTGGAGGATCGGGCGGCGGGCATGGCGCAGGACATGGACGCGAGCGCCCGCCGCGCGCTGCACGGCTTCCTGTCGCAGCGCGTTCAGGGGCTGCCGCTGGCGATCTAGACGGGACGAGGGCGTTCGCGTGATGCTGTCGCGGCAGATGGCAGGAAGTCTCGGATCATTCTGGAACATTGCAGACAGGAAAGACCGCCGTTATGGCGGAATTCCTGTCATAAATCGAACGACCTGTGGATAAGCTGTGGATCAATCCTGCGGGATGACCCGCAGCCCCAGCTCCATCAGCTGATCCGTCGTCGGCTCCGACGGGGCGGCCATCATCAGATCCTCCGCGCGCTGGTTCATCGGGAACAGGATGACTTCGCGGATGTTCGACGTGCCCGCCAGGATCATCACCAGCCGGTCGATGCCCGCCGCGCAGCCACCGTGGGGCGGCGCGCCGTACTGGAACGCGTTGACCATGCCGCCGAAGCGCTTGCGCACCTCCGCCTCGCCGTAGCCGGCCAGCTCGAAGGCCTTGAACATGACCTCGGGCTTGTGGTTGCGGATCGCGCCGGAAATGACCTCGTAGCCGTTGCACGCAAGGTCGTACTGGAAGCCCAGCACGCCCAGCGGATCGCCCGACAGCGCCTCCATCCCGCCTTGCGGCATCGAGAACGGGTTGTGGGAAAAGTCGATCCTGCCGGTCGTCTCGTCCTTCTCGTACATCGGGAAATCCACGATCCAGGCAAATGCGAAGCGGGATTGATCAATGAGGCCAAGCTCTTCACCGACCACCGTGCGCGCGCGGCCTGCGATGGCCTCGAACTCCGACGGCTTGCCGGCGAGGAAGAAGGCTGCGTCACCGGCCTTCAGGCCCAGCTGCTGCCGGATCGCCTCCGTCCGCTCGGGGCCGATGTTCTTGGCCAGCGGGCCAGCCGCCTCAAGCCCATCGTCGCCGTCCCGCCAGAAGATATACCCCATCCCCGGCAGGCCCTGCCCCTGCGCCCAGGCGTTCATCCGGTCGCAGAACTTGCGCGAACCGCCGGTGGGCGCCGGGATCGCGCGCACCTCGGTGCCCTCCTTCTCGAGGATCTTCGCGAAGATCGCGAAGCCGGAGCCCGCGAAATGGTCCGAGACCACCTGCATCTCGATCGGGTTCCTGAGGTCGGGCTTGTCGGTGCCGTATTTTAGCGCCGCATCACGATAGGAGATGCGCGGCCAGTCCTGATCGACCTTGCGGCCCGTGCCGAACTCCTCGAACAGGCCCTTCAGCACCGGCTCGACCGTGGCGAACACGTCTTCCTGCTCGACGAAGGACATCTCCATGTCGAGCTGGTAGAAATCGGTGGGCGAGCGGTCGGC
>Ga0008835_100209_pt1 | contig 70581 bp, 64 predicted proteins | sample HotLakConsoUCCRE_FD_62215 | JGI IMG/M metagenome (GOLD analysis project Ga0008835, IMG submission 62215) | Hypersaline microbial mat communities from Hot Lake, Washington, USA - Hot Lake Consortium UCC-RE (Hybrid Assembly) ... | reverse complement strand
TCGATCCGCGCCCATTGCGCGTCGCTCAATGTTCGTCTGCTCAAGATCGCCTCCGTTTTCGATCTTGAATCAGAATTCACCTCACTTGGGAATCCCCCGAATGCAGACAGGGCCTAGGGCGCCCTTTCGCCTGCCGGAGTTTTTTCGCCGGGGGGCGAGGGCGGCATTGGACTGCGGCGCGCGTGACCGGTAGACTTGATCTGCGGATCGGGATAGGCCTCGGGCAACAGCGCAGTTAGCGCTAACATGCATTTGCGGAGACAGGCTCATGGTTTCGCGTGTCATACCGGTCGACCCGTTCGACCTCGTGATTTTCGGCGGCACGGGCGATCTGGCGCGGCGCAAGATCCTGCCTGCGCTGTTCCGGCGGTTCTGCGACGGGCAGATGCCGCGCGAGGCGCGGATCATCGGGGCTGCGCGGACGCGGCAGAGCGCCGGGGAGTGGGCGGCCTGGGTCGGCGAGGCGCTGGAGGAAATCGTGCCCGAACGTCTGCGCACGGCGGAGCATGTGGCGGAGTTCCTCGACAGGCTCGACTACCTCGCCGTGGATGCCAAGGGCGATGACGGCTGGTCGGATCTGTGCGACACCATGCGCGCGGACGCGGTTCAGGCCTTCTATTTCTCGGTTGCGCCGTCGCTCTTCGGGGATCTCGCGGAGCGGCTGCACCAGTTCGGTATCGCGCGCTCCGATGCGCGGATCGTGGTGGAAAAGCCGTTCGGCAACGACCTCGCCTCGGCCAAGGCACTGAACCGCACGCTTTCGGAATATTTCGACGAGACGCAGATCTACCGGATCGACCATTACCTGGGCAAAGAGACGGTGCAGAACCTGATGGCGGTCCGTTTCGGCAACGTGCTGTTCGAACCGCTCTGGAACACGCAATATGTCGACCATGTGCAGATCACCGTGGCCGAGGAGGTCGGCGTCGGCGGGCGCGGGGCCTATTACGACCAGTCTGGCGCGATGCGGGACATGGTGCAGAACCACCTGATGCAGCTTCTGTGCCTGACGGCGATGGAGCCGCCCTCCAAATTCGATCCCGACGCGGTGCGCGACGAGAAGCTCAAGGTGATCCGTGCGCTCGACCCCGTCGAGGCGGAAGACATCGTGCGCGGTCAGTACAAGGGGTCGAAGGACGCGCCCTCCTATGTCGAGGATGCCGAGAACCCCGAGAGCCGCACCGAGAGTTTCATCGCGATCAAGCTGCATATCGCCAACTGGCGCTGGAACGGCACGCCCTTCTACCTGCGCACCGGCAAGCGGCTGCGCGCGCGCAAGTCCGAGATCGTGATCCATTTCAAGGAACCGCCCCATTCGATCTTCGACGAGGACGCGGGGAGCCGGACCAACGTGCTGTCGATCCGGCTGCAGCCCGACGAGGGGATCGACCTGCGCGTGACGATCAAGGAACCGGGACCGGGGGGGATGCGGTTGATCGACGTGCCGCTCGACATGTCCTTCGCCGAGGCGCTGGGCGCGGAGGGTACGGACGTGCCGGATGCTTATGAGCGGCTGATCATGGACGTGATCCGGGGCAACCAGACGCTGTTCATGCGCGGCGACGAGGTGGAGGCGGCCTGGGCCTGGACCGATCCGATCATCGAGGCATGGACGCGGCGCGGCGACCGGCCGACGCAATATGAACCGGGCAGTTCCGGACCGGAGGAGGCCTTGATGCTTCTGCACCGGGACGGGCGCCGCTGGCGGGAGATTGGCGGATGAACCTGATCGAATACCCCGATCGCGACCTTCTGATGCTGGATCTGGCCGACAGGCTCGCCAGCGAACTGGCCGACAGCCTCCGGCGGAAAGAAAGCGCCACGCTTTCGGTGCCGGGCGGGACCACGCCGGGGCCGGTCTTCGACGTGCTGAGCGAGCAGAAGCTCGCCTGGGACAGGACCTTCGTGGTGCTGAACGACGAGCGCTGGGTGCCCGAGGACAGTCCGCGCTCGAATACGCGGCTTCTGCGGGAAAGGCTTTTGGTGTCAGCAGCTTCGGCGGCGAAGCTCATTCCGCTTTATGCGCCTGCGGAGGCGCCCGAGGGGCATCTGGAAGTGCTGGCCGAGGGGCTCGTGCCGCATCTTCCGATCTCGGTCCTGCTCCTTGGCATGGGCACTGACATGCACACGGCGAGCCTCTTTCCCGGTGCGGACAACCTTGCGGCCGCGCTCGACGACGACGCGCCGCCGCTGATGGCGATGCGGGCCGAGGCGGCCGGAGAGCCGCGCGTGACGCTGACGGCCCCCGTTCTGAAGGGCGCGATCAGCACGCATGTGCTGATCACTGGCGCCGAGAAGCGGGAGGCGGTGGAGCGGGCGGCGAAGCTCAAGCCGATCGAGGCGCCGATCGCCTGCATTCTGGGACAGGCCACGATCCACTGGGCGGAGTGACCGCGATGACACTGTTCGAAGAGTTGCGCGCCCATCGCGCGCGCACCGCAGACCGCCGCATCCTCGATCTGTTCGACGACCCGGACCGCGCGGAGGTGTATTCCTGCCGCACGGGCGGGATGTTTTTCGACTATTCCAAGACGCATCTCGACGCGGAGGCCATGGCGCTTCTGCTCGAGCTTGCCCGTGGCGCGGAGGTGCCCGCGCGGCGCGAGGCGATGTTCGCGGGCGCGAAGATCAACGAGACCGAGGGCAGGGCGGTGCTACATACCGCGCTCAGGGCGCCCGGCGGTCCGATCCTCGTCGACGGCGTCGACGTGATGGCCGGTGTGCTGGAGACGCGAAGGCGGATGGAAGCCTTCGCCATGGATATCCGGTCGGGCGAGATCGCGGGCGCGGGCGGGCCTTACACGGACGTGGTCAATATCGGCATCGGCGGTTCCGACCTCGGGCCCGCCATGGCGACGCTGGCGCTGGCGCCCTATCGCGACGGTCCGCGGATCCATTACGTGTCGAACGTGGATGGCTCGCATATCCATGACACGCTCAAGGGGCTCGACCCGAAGCGCACGCTGGTGATCGTGGCCTCCAAGACCTTCACCACGATCGAGACGATGACCAACGCCAAGACCGCGCGCGACTGGATGGGCCGCGCCGTGGACGACCCGGCGTCGCAATTCGCGGCCCTGTCGAGCGCCACCGACAAGACCGCCGAGTTCGGCATCGATCCGGCCCGTGTCTTCGGCTTCGAGGATTGGGTCGGCGGGCGCTATTCGCTCTGGGGGCCCATCGGGCTGGGCCTGATGCTGGCCGTGGGGCCCGAGGATTTCGGCGATTTCCTGGGTGGCGGTCATGCGATGGACACCCATTTCCGCGAGGCGAAGCTGGCGGAGAACCTGCCTGTGCTGCTGGCGCTGGTGGGGATCTGGCACAACCAGATCTGCGGGCATGCCACGCGCGCCGTGTTGCCCTATGACCAGCGGCTTTCCCGGCTGCCGGCCTATCTTCAGCAACTGGAGATGGAATCGAATGGCAAGCGCGTGGCGATGGATGGCAGCACGCTGGTGGAAAACTCCGGCCCCATCGTCTGGGGGGAGCCGGGGACGAACGGGCAGCACGCCTTCTACCAGCTGATCCACCAGGGCACGCGCGTGGTCCCCTGCGAGTTCATGGTCGCGGCCAGGGGGCATGAGCCGGAGCTTGCGCACCAGCACACGCTCCTTCTGGCCAATTGCCTCGCGCAGTCCGAGGCGCTGATGCGCGGCCGGTCGCTGGAGACGGCGCGCGCGCTGATGGCCGCGAAGGGCCTGGAGGGCGCGGAGCTGGAACGGCAGGCGCGCCACCGGGTGTTCCCGGGCGACCGGCCGTCCACGACGCTGATCTATCCGACACTCACGCCCCATGTGCTGGGCCAGATCATCGCGCTCTACGAGCACCGGGTCTTCGTCGAAGGGGTGATCCTCGGGATCAACAGCTTCGACCAGTGGGGCGTGGAACTGGGCAAGGAGCTGGCGCTGGCGCTGGAGCCTGTTCTGAGCGGGGCCGCCGACGGGGCCGACAAGGACGGCTCGACCCGCGCGCTGATCGGGTTCGTCCGCGGCGCGTGATGGTCGGGCGTATCGCCCGGGGCCGGCGTGGCGTTGCGTATTTTTGGAAAGATGAAGGGGATCAGGTGGTCTCTTCCTCGGCGCCGTCCTCCTTCGTGAAGGCGCGGCGGCCGGCCTCGGGGATCGGGTAGCGTCCGGGCGCGTCGCGGTTCAGCAGGACGATGATCGCCTCGCCCGTCGCGGTGCAGACGGCGGCCGCCGGATCGGGCAGCCAGACGGCGAACTCCATGGTGAAGGAGGTGCGCCGGAACGCACGCGTCCGGCCCGTCACCACGTAATCCATGCCCTGGAACATCTCGGCGCGATAGTCGACGGTGGCGCGCTTCAGCACCAGCCGGGGACTGTCGGGGCCGTAATCGGTGACGCCGCGCGCCTCCAGATAGGGCAGGCGAAAGCTTTCGAACCAGGTGAGATAGGCGGTGTTGTTCACATGCCCCAGCGCGTCGATCTCGGCGAAGCGCACGCGGTCGGCCAGCCCGAACCGCCAGGGCGCCGGGATGCCGAGGGCGCGCAGGCCGTCGTCGTCGATCGGGCTGTGATAGCGCAGCATGGACCTCGGTCTCTCCCGCCGCGCCGCGCAGTGCAAGACCCTTTGCGCGATTCGGCCCCGATCTGTCGCGGATGGACATGACCGGCGTGGCATGGCCCGGAAGAGTGAACCCCGCTCAACCGCCGGAGGACCCCATGCGCACCCATGCCCAGGCCGTCGTGATCGGAGGCGGCGTCGTCGGCTGCTCGATCCTCTATCACCTCGCCAAGATGGGGTGGTCGGACGTGGTCCTGCTGGAGCGGGACGAGCTGACCAGCGGATCGACCTGGCACGCGGCGGCCAACATCCACGGGCTGCACGACGTCACCAATATCAGCCGGCTGCAGCATTACACGATGAACCTCTACAGGGAGTTGGAGGCCGAGACCGGCCAGTCCTGCGGCGTGTTCCAGCCCGGGTCGCTCTACCTCGCGCAGACCGAGGACCGGGAGCATCAGCTGCGCCTGCAGGAGGCCAAGGCGCGGCGCTACGGCATGAATTTCCACGAGGTGAGCCGGGCCGAGGCCGAGCGGCTGCATCCGCTGGTGAACTATGACGGTGTCCGGCTGATCATGTTCGAGCCCGATGGCGGCAACGTCGACCCCTCGGGCGTGACGAACGCCTATGCGCTCGGCGCGCGGCAGAGGGGGGCGGAAATCCACCGCTTCACGCCCGTGATCGCGACGGAGCCGCAGCCGGACGGCACATGGATCGTGCGCACCGAAAAGGGCGATATCCGCACGCCATGGGTGGTGAATGCCGCCGGCCTCTGGGCGCGCGAGGTTGCGGCGATGGCGGGGATCGCGCTGCCGCTTCTGCCCACCGAACACCAGTATTTCGTCACCGAGGCCATTCCCGAGATCGCCGCGATGGACCGGCGCCTGCCATCCGTGGCCGACCGCGACGGGGAGTATTACCTGCGCCAGGAGGGGCAGGGCCTGCTGGTGGGCGCCTACGAGAAGGACGTGCGGTTCTGGGCCGAGGACGGCACGCCGCAGGGTTTCGGGCACGAGCTTTTCGCCGACGATCTGGAGCGGATCGAGGAGAACATGATGCGCGCCATCGACCGGGTGCCGGTGGTGGGCGAGGCGGGGATCAAGCGGGTCATCAACGGGCCGATGATCTGGTCTCCGGATGCCTCGGCGCTCTTCGGTCCGGTGCCGGAGCTCACGGGGTATTTCTGTTGCAACGGCATCATCCCCGGCTTTTCGCAAAACGGGGGCCTGGGCAAGCTTGCGGCCGAATGGATGGTGGAGGGCGAGCCTTCGCTCGACATGTTCGGCTGGGACGTCGCGCGGTTCGGCGCATGGGCGGGCAAGGCCTTTACCAGGGCGCGGGTGGCCGATCAGTACGCGCATCGCTTCAAGATCCATTTCCCCGGCGAGGAGCGCGAGGCGGGACGCCCCGCGCGCACGCGCCCGGCCTATGCGATGCAGACGACGATGGGCGCGAAATTCGGCTTGAACTACGGCTGGGAACATCCTCTTTTCTTTGATGAAACCGTGGAGGACAGCGCCGGGTTCACGCGTCAGCCCTGGTGGCAGGTCGTGGGCCGCGAGGCGCGGATGCTGCGGGAGCGTGCGGGCATCATCGACATCTCGAATTTCGCCAAGTACCGCGTGGCGGGGCCGGGGGCGGAGGACTGGCTGAACGCGGTTCTGGCCAACCGGATGCCGCGCGAGGTGGGGCGGTCCTGCCTGACGCCGCTGATCGGCAAGCGCGGCGGCGTGGCGGGCGATTTTACGGTGACGCGGCTGGGGCCGGAGGAGTTCTGGGTGCTGGGCGGAGGTGCCGCGGAGCGGTTCCACCAGCGCTTCTTCCGCGCGGTCCCGCTGCCCGAGGGCACCACGTTCGAGAGCCTGACGGAGGCGGTCTGCGGCTTCAACGTCGCGGGGCCGCGGGCGCGCGACCTGCTGGGGCGGTTGACGAACGCCGACCTCTCGAATGCGGCCTTTCCGTTCTTCCGCTCGCGGCGGATCGCCGTGGCCGGGATCGCCGTGGTCGCCATCCGGGTGAGCTTCACCGGTGATCTCGGGTGGGAACTGCACTGCGCCGAGGCCGACCAGGTGGCGCTCTACGAGGCGCTTGTGGAGGCCGGCCGCGCCGTGGGTGCGGGGCCGGTCGGCAGCAGGGCGCTGATGTCGCTCAGGCTCGAGAAGGGGTACGGCTCCTGGGGGCGCGACTTCAGTCCGGAATACTGGCCGCAGGAAAGCGGGCTCGATGGTCTGATCCGAAGCGACAAGGAATTCCTGAACATGCACGCATGGTTGCGCATCGAAGCGAATGCGCCGCGTGAAGAGATGGTGATGCTCGAGATCGACGCCACCACCGCCGATGCCAGCGGGTCGGAGCCGATCTTTCTGCCCGATGGCACGCCGGTCGGACAGGTCTCCTCTGGCGGTTACGGCTATTCCGTCGGCAAGTCGCTGGCGCTGGCCTATGTCAAGGCGGGCATGGTCGCGCCGGGCGATACCGTCCACGTGGCGATCCTCGGACGCCCTCACACGGCGCGACGGCTCGCCGAAGCGCCTTTCGATCCCGAGGGGCTACGCCTGCGCGGAAGGTTGCCTGCCGAAGAGCCTGCGGCCTAGGCAGGCGAGCGCTCAAGTAGCCCGGGGGGGCGGTCGCGCACGAAGGAAAAAACTGGAGCGGGTAACGGGAATTGAACCCGTAACTAGAGCTTGGGAAGCTCGCGTGATACCTTTTCACCATACCCGCCGGGCACCGGACTGGCTAGTTTATCGCGCGCGCAGCGTCAAGTTCTGACTCGGGTCGGCCTGTCTGCATCTGCGCCTGGCCAGGATCATCCCCCTCGCGATCCCGCCGGGCGTTTGCTGCAGACTGCCGGCATGGCCTGCGCCGGATCGGTGGACCCGGCGCAGGGCTTCGTTTCAGCCCCCGGCGCGCACGCCGGTGCCGCGCACCACGGGGATCCAGGTCTCGCGCTGTTCGGCGTAGTAGGCATCGACCTCGGCGGGTGTCTTGGCCGCCGGCACGATGGAGGCCAGTTCCTCCAGCCGCGCGCGCATCGCATCGGCCTGCACGATCTCGTTGATCATTCCGTTGAGCGCCATCACGATCTCATCGGGTGTGCCTGCGGGGGCGGAAATGGTGTTCCATGTCTGGCTGACAAAGCCGGGCAGGCCCGCCTCTCCCATCGTCGGGACGTCGGACAGCGCCGCCAGACGCACCGGGGCCGACACGCCCATGGGCCGCACGGCGCCGCCCTGCACCTGCCCGATCGCCGTCAGCGAAGGATCGAAGACGAAGCTGAGCCGCCCGGCGATCAGGTCGACCATCGCCTCGGGGCTGCGCGGATAGGGGATGTGGACCACGCCCTCGGCCCCGATCCGCTGCAGGAACAGTGCGCCCGAGATATGGGTCGTGGTGCCGGCAGGGCCCGAGCCGTACTGGAACGACGCCGGATCGGCCTGCAGGCGCGCGGTCAGCGCGGCCAGATCGGCGTCGGGGCTCTCGTTGGGCACGCACATCACCATGGGCACCTCGTTGATCATGGCGACACCGCGCAGGGTGGTCTCGATATCCACCGGCAGCGGCTCGAAGAGCGCGATGTTGTGAACCAGCTGCGAGGAGGTGCCGACAAGCAGGGTATAGCCATCGGGCGCGGCGTTGCTGACATCCTCGGTCGCGCGCATGCCGGACGCGGTGCCGTTGTTTTCCACGACGATGCTTTGGCCCAGAAGGGGCTCCAGCGCCTCGACGAGGATGCGCGACACCACATCGGCATTGCCGCCGCCACCTTGGGCCACGACGAGCCGGATGGGTCCGGCTCCGGGCCATTCGGTGGCATGGGCCGCGCGCGGCAGGAAAGACAGGAAAGGGGCGGCCAGTGCCGACCCGAGCAGAGTGCGACGATGTATCATATCTCGTTCCATGGTTTTGAGCTATCGGGAATGGCTGACCAGGCACGTGGCGGCTATCGTTGCGATGCCTTATCTGACAAAACAAGTCAACTATGCGACTCGCCATGGCACAATGAAACCCGATCCTTCACGAAGGCCCGATTTGCCAGACAGCGACCCGGGACATGACCGGGGCCGCGCGGCGCTCGGACGGGTGCTGCCCGGTCTTGCGCTTTGTGCCATTGGTGCGGGGATGTGGGTGCTCGCACAAGGCCAGCCCGCCTGGCTCGGCGGCCATGTCGGGCCGGGCCTGATGGCGCAACTGCTGGCGATGGGGGTGATCGGCCTGGGCGCGGCCTGGGCGGTGCTCTGCGCGCGCGCGCCCGCCGCCGAGGCGCCACCGCCCTCGGCGGGATGCGGCGGCGAGACGGGCGGGCCCGCGCCCGGTCTCAGCCTGAGCGCGCCCGCGCTGCTGGGCGCGGTGCTGGTCTTCGCGCTGAGCCTGCCTGTTCTCGGGCTGATCCTGGCGGCGGGGCTGTCGGCGGGGCTGGCGGCCTGGGGCGCGGGGGAGCGCACCGCGCGCGCCCTGGCACTGACCGTCGCGGGGCTGATGGCGCTGGTGGCGGGGGTCGGCGTGGTGCTGTTGCCGCCCACCGCCCCGCTCTGGCCCGGCCTCTGAGGGCGCGGGGATGGACCTGGCCGCCTGGGCCGCGGGCTTCGCGCTCGCGCTGACACCGGAAAACCTCGCCCTGTGCCTGATGGGGGCGCTTCTGGGCACGCTGGTGGGGGTGCTGCCCGGCATCGGGCCCGCGGCGACGCTGGCGCTGCTGTTGCCGCTGACCTTCGCGCTGGAACCGTCCGGCGCGCTGATCATGCTGGCCGCGATCTACTACGGCGCGCAATACGGCGGCTCGACCAGTTCGATCCTTCTGAACCTGCCGGGGGAATGTTCGGGCGTGGTGACCGCGATGGACGGGCACAGGATGGCGCTGATGGGGCGGGCGGGCCCGGCGCTGGCGGTGGCGGCGCTGGCCTCGCTCTTCGCGGGTCTGGTGACGGCGGTGGGGATCGCGACGGTGGCGGTGCCCCTGTCGGCGCTGACCACGGCCATCGCGCCGGCCGGTCTGGTGGGGCTGATCGCGCTGGGGCTTTTCGCGGCGGCGGTGATCTCGCCGGGCCCGGCACTTCCGGCGCTGGCGCTGATCCTGATCGGGGCGGGGCTGGGCCTGGTCGGCACGGACCTTGCCGGCGGACAGCCGCGCTTCACCTTCGGCATCCCCGAATTGCGCGACGGCATCGGCTTCGTGCCGCTGGTCATGGGCATCTTCGGACTGGCCGAGATCATCCGCGCGCTGGAGACCTCCGCCCGGCCGGAGCGCATCCGGGGCGTGCGCTGGCCCTGGCCCACGCGCGCGGACCTGCGCGCGGGCTGGGCGCCCACGCTGCGGGGCACGGCGGTGGGCTCGGCTCTGGGCGTCATTCCCGGGGCCAGCACGCTTCTGGCGGCGCTTGCCGCGCGGGGACTGGAAAGCGGCTTCGCTCCCCGTGACCGGGCGCTGGGCACCGGCGCGGTGGCGGGCGTCGCGGCGCCCGAGGCCGCCAACAACGCCGCCGCGCAAAGCGCGCTGGTGCCGCTTCTGACGCTGGGCCTGCCGGGCAGCCCGGTGATGGCGGTGCTGGCGGGCGCGCTGATGATCCACGCCATCCTGCCCGGCCCCGGTTTCATCGCGCAGAACCCCGATATCTTCGCCGCGCTGATGGCCAGCCTGATCATCGGCAACATCATTCTGGTCATCCTCAACCTGCCGTTCGCGGGCGTCTGGGCGGCGCTGTTGCGCATCCCGTTCCGGCGGTTGGTGCCGCTGATCGTGGTGATCAGCCTGATCGGCGTGCATTCGGTGCAGAATTCGCTCTTCGATGTCTGGCTGATGCTGGGCTTCGGGCTGTTCGGCTGGGCGCTCCTGCGGCTGGGGCTGGAGCCGACGCCGCTGGTTCTGGGCTTCATCCTCGGGCCCGCCTTCGAGGAATACCTGCGCCGCACGCTGTTGTTCTCGAGGGGGGACCCGATGGTGCTGCTGACCGATCCGGTCAGCGCGGTCTGCCTTGCGCTGATTGCGGCAGTGTCGATCTGGAAAATCCGCAGGGTCTTCCCTTGGTCCCGCCACGCACCTTTTCCGAAATAGCGTCGATTGCCGCGCCCCGGCCCGGGTGTCAGGGTCATGGCGGCCGGTGATTTGGCGGTGCGAAACGCCGGTCGCTTGCCTGGAAGACCCGTGGGATGTCTTTTCGCCGTTCCGGCTTGGCGGTCGGAGAGAGGCCTGCGGACGCGGCGCGTCACGCGTCTGCGGCCCCGGGGCTTACGCCCTGCGCCGCCTGCGCCGCCCGCCGCCACCGCCCGGCTGGGCGCCCGATGCGCCGAAGCTGACGATCGGAAGCGGCGCCACCTTGGCCAGTTCCGGGAACGGGTCGACCGCGTGCGGGATGGCGTTTGCGTTGACGAAGTGCTCCTGGAACCGCGGCTCGACCGCCGTTTCGATCTTCTCTATGCGGCGCACGGTCTTCTCGATCTCCTCGCGCGCGCTGCGGTTGCACAGCGCCATGCGCGCGCCGTGGCCCGCCGCGTTGCCCGCGCTTGTGACCTTGTCGAGGGGCGCATCGGGGATCATGCCCAGCACCATGGCGTGTTTCGGGCTGATATGCGCGCCGAAGGCGCCGGCCAGCACCACGCGGTCGACGCGCTCGGCGCCGCGCTTGTCCATCAGGAGGCGCGCACCGGCGTAAAGCGCGGATTTGGCGAGCTGGATCGCGCGGATGTCGCCCTGGGTTACAAGGATCCGCGGCCCGCCCTCGGCGGTGGCATCATGGAGCAGGTAGGCATGGGTCCGGCCCGTGGGCTCGCAGCGACCGGTGCCCGTGGCCTCGGCGCCGCCGATCAGGCCGGAGGCGTCGAGAAGCCCCGCCATGCGCATCTCGGCCACCGCCTCGATGATCCCCGAGCCGCAGATGCCGGTGACGCCGGTGTCTTTCGTGGCCTCGGCAAAGCCCGGATCGGTGGACCACAGGTCGCTGCCGATGACCTTGAAGCGCGGCTCCTTCGTGGCGGGGTCGATCTCCACCCGTTCGATGGCGCCGGGGGCGGCGCGCTGGCCCGCGCTGATCTGCGCGCCCTCGAAGGCGGGGCCGGTGGGCGATGAGCAGGCCAGAACGCCCGAGGTATCGCCCAGAAGGATCTCGGCATTGGTGCCCACATCCACGACCAGCGTCAGCTCCTCCGAGGCGCCGGGCGCTTCGGAAAGCGCCACGGCGGCGGCATCGGCGCCCACATGGCCCGCGATGCAGGGCAAAAGGTAGATGCGCGCGGTCGGGGCCACACCGGCCAGGTCCAGTTCCGCCGCGCCCAGAGTCACGCTGTCGGCCGTGGCCAGCGCGAACGGCGCCTGGCCGAGTTCGACCGGGTCGATCCCCAGCAGCAGGTGGTGCATCACCGGGTTGCAGACGATCACCAGTTCGAACACCAGATCCGGGTCGATCCCGGCCTCCCCGGCCAGACCCGTCGCCAGGTCGCCGATCGCGGCGCGCACGGCCTGCGTCATCTCGCGGTCGCCGCCGGGGTTCATCATCGCGTAGCTGACCCGGCTCATCAGGTCCTCGCCGAAGCGGATCTGCGGGTTCATGACGCCGGCCGAGGCAAGGACGGCCCCGTTCGTCAGATCGCACAGATGTGCTGCGATGGTGGTGGAGCCGAGGTCGATGGCGAGGCCATAAAGCCCGCCTTCGTGCAGGCCCGGCCACACACCGAGGATGTCTTGGCGCGCGCTGTTCGCGGGGCGGTGCAGTGCGACGCTGACCTGCCACTTGCCCTTTCGCAGCGCGGGTTGAAGCGTCTGCAGCACGTGCAGGGGGGCGGCCACATCGGTGATGTCCCATTGCTCGGCCAGCGCCGCCTTCAGACGCTCGAGATCGCCGGAGGGCTCGTGCATGTCGGGTTCCTGCACCTCGACCAGCACGATCCGCGTGGCGGGGTCCATGGTGATCGGGCGGGCGGAGGCCGCCTTGCGCACCACTTGCCGATGCACCTGGCTTTCGGGTGGCACGTCGATGACGATGTCGCTCTGAACCGTGGCCTGACAGCCAAGGCGGCGGCCCTCCTTCAGGCCGCGCACGCGGTCATAGCGTTCCTCGACGGCGTTCCATTCCGAGAGCGCGTCGGCCGCGACGGTGACGCCGTGCTTGGAGAAATCGCCATAGGAGGGCGCGACCTGGCATTTCGAACAGATGCCGCGCCCGCCGCAGACACTGTCGAGGTCGACGCCCAGCTGCCGCGCGGCGGTCAGGATCGGCGTGCCGACAGGAAAGCGGCCGCGTTTGCCCGATGGCGTGAAGATGACGAGGGGATCGTTGCTCATGATTTCGAGAGATAGGTGTAATCGACTGATTTTTCGTACGAAAAATCGCATGATGCGAAAATTCGTACGAATTTTCGGTTCAGAAGAGCACGCGGATCGGCTGACCCGTGCAGAACACGACCAGCTGACCGTTGCATTCCACCAGATGCCAGCCGCGCCGGCGCACTTCCGCCTCGAATTCGGCGCGGCCGACCTCGGCCTCGACCCAGCGCAGGGACCGGCGAACGACACCGCCGTAGCGCACGGTCTTGGCGGAAAACACCTGCGCCACCCACGGGGCACTGGACACGGGCAGGGCAGGGCGCAGCATCGACATGCCGGACATCTAAGCCCATCATGGTAAACTGGCGGTTAACGGTCATTACCCGGCCCGGCGCCTGCGCCGTCCTCCGGCGCGTCCGCCCTGCAGCGCCGCATCGGGATCCTGATTGAAGCGGATCCACGCCGCGCCGCCGTCGTCGTGGTTCATGAGGAAATTGGCGGCGCGGATCGCCTCCATCTCCTTGCCGGGGCGCGGCTTGGTGGAGCCCATGCCGAAAAGCTTCACGAAGGTCTCGTCGTCCATGTCGGGCGGCAGGATCACGCCCGCCGCCTCGATCTGGGCCTTTTTCTCGGCGATCTTCTTGGGGCCGACGGGAAGGGCGACGGGATTCATGATCGCGCTGGTCATGCCCGCCCCGAAGGCCATCGGCAGGAAGGCGTTGTTGATCCCGTGCCGGTTCGGCAGCCCGAAGGAGATGTTGGATGCCCCGCAGGTCGTATTCACGCCCAGTTCCTCGCGCAGGCGGCGCACGAGGGTAAAGACCTGGTGTCCCGCGGTCGCCATGGCGCCGATGGGCATGACCAGCGGGTCGACCACGATGTCATGGGCGGGAATGCCGAAATCGGCGGCGCGCTCCACGATCTTTCTGGCCACGGCGAAGCGCACCTCGGGGTCCTCCGAGATGCCGGTATCGTCGTTCGAGATCGCCACGACCGGCACGTTGTATTTCCTGACCAGCGGCAGAACCAGTTCCAGCCGTTCCTCCTCGCCCGTCACCGAGTTCAGCAGCGGACGGCCTTCAGCGGCCTCGAGCCCGGCCTCGAGCGCGCCGGGCACCGAGCTGTCGATGCAGAGCGGGCAGTCGGTCACGCCCTGCACCACGCGGATCAGCTCCGGCATCAGCATCGGCTCGACGAAGTTGTTGTCCGCGTAACGCGCGTCCTCGCCCATCTTGTTGGAAAAGACCGCGCCGGAATTGACGTCGAGCACGGTCGCGCCGGCCTCGACCTGGGCGATGGCGTCCGCCTCGACCCGGCTGAAATCGCCGCGCTCGAGCTCTTCGTTGAGGATCTTGCGCCCGGTGGGGTTGATCCGCTCGCCGATCACGCAGAACGGCTGGTCAAATCCGATCACGGTGGTGCGGGTCTTCGATTCGATAACGGTGCGCGTCATGAGGTGTGGGCCGTCCTTGGTGCTCGGGGTTGGTTGTTCTTCTCAGGCGACGGAGGCTGCCGCGGGCTGTGCCGCGTCGCCGCCATGGGCGATCGCCCAGGCGGCATTTGCCGCGATCCCACCCAGCGGGAAGAAGTGGATGCGCTCGATGTTCGACGCCGCGCCGGCGGCCTTGCGCGCGGCCAGATCCGCCAGAAGCTCGGTCGGCTCGAAGGGCACCAGCAGCTTGGTGACATCCTTGGCCCGCTTCTGCAGCACGCCCAGCGAGGTGCCGACGCCGCAGGCGATGGCGAACTTGATCAGCGTCTGAAGCTTCGCCGGGCCCGCGATACCCAGATGCACCGGCATTTCGATGCCTGCCGCCGCCAGCCGCTCGGCCCAGGCCACGACGCCCGCGGCTTCGAAGGCGAATTGCGTGGCGATGGCGAATTGCGCGTCCGAGCGATTTGCGAAATCCTGTTTCCAGCGAAGTGCCGCCATCACCTCGGCCTCGCCGCCGTCGGGATCGATGTCCCGGTTGCCCTCGGGGTGGCCCGCCACATGCAGATGGGTGAAGCCCGCATCGTCGAAAAGGCCGCTCTCCAGAAGCTGCATCGAGGAATGGTATTCGCCGCGCGGCGTGGCGATGCCCCCGCCCAGCAGAAGGCCCTGCTTGACCCCGGCCTCGGTCTGGTAGCGGCGGATCCAGTCGGCAAGCGTCGCGGGCCCGGGGATCGAGCGCGCCGGGAAATGCGGCATCGGCTCGAATCCCTCGTCGCGCAGGCGCCGCGCAGTGGCCACCATGTCGTCGATCCCGGTCCCGTCGATATGGGCGATGTAGACGCGCGTGCCCGCAGGCAGGAGCGCCCGGAAATCCTCGACCTTGGCGGCCGTGCGCGGCATCACCTCGATCGAGTAGCCCTCGATCAGCGCGGCAATCCCGCCGTGAGAAGCGGGCGCGTCGACCCGGGTCGTACCGGGCTTGCGGAAGGACAGAAGGGCCATGAGGGTCTCCCGGAAAGTGGCCAAGTCAGGCCCGGTTCAAGTGCTCTGGGCCGGGGGCGCGAACCCGTCGGCGTCGATCAGTGTCTTCAGCGTCGCCGCGTCGAAGCTGGCGTCGAGCCGCGCGGCCTCGGCCGCAGCGATCTCGGACGGCTCGCCATCGCGCTCGCCGATCTCGACCCGGCGCCATTCCCTGAGATAGGCGTCCTCGTCATGGGCGCCGATGCGCATCGCGACACGGTCGATGGCCTGTTCGAAACGCTCGGGCAGCGGCGCCTTGGCGCCACGGCGTCCCTTGCCAACGATCACCTGGGCCGGGATATCCCTCCAGTAGACATGCGTCACGACCGGCATCACCTGTCCTCCTCGCGCGCACCCCGGCACCGCGTTCCGGCGCACCATAGGGGCAACGTGTTCCCGTCCCGGGCCTGTTTTCGACATGACGCGAAACGGGAGCGACCCGGGCAGTCGAAAGATAGGCCGGCGCGGCCCCCGTCGCGAGCCCCGGCGCGGCCCATAATTCTCATGTTGAAGTTGAAACCCCCTCAGCCCGTGCGGCCCGATACGGGTCCGCGATATGGGTCATTGGCACGGTTGTGAGATGCGCGCGCAACCCATAGGTTGAAGAAGAGCAATCCGAGGACACGCCAGATGTCGACCAACGGTGCTGGTGGAGCGGGCCCCTATCCCCGGCCTGTGCCACCGGTCACGCCCAGCACTCCGCCGCCTGCCGACCGCAGGCCCGTGGTCGTGGAACGCCCCGACCCGGCGGATCTCTATGCGGCGCTCGACCTCGGAACGAACTCCTGCCGCATGCTGATCGCGCAGCCCAAGGGCAACCAGCTTCACGTGGTCGATTCGTTCTCGAAATCGGTGCAGCTGGGGCAGGGCCTGGAGGCCTCGGGTCGTCTCGGCCGGTCCTCCATGGCGCGCGCGATCGGCGCGCTGAAGATCTGCCGGAAGAAACTGCAGAAACATCGCGTGGAGCGGATGCGCCTCGTGGCGACCGAGGCCTGCCGCCGCGCCACGAACGCCGCCGAGTTCATCTCGCTGGTGAAACGCGACACCGGTCTCGAGCTCGAGATCATCCAGCCCGAGGAGGAAGCAAGGCTCGCCGTCGTTTCCTGCGCGCCGCTCGTCTCCACCCGGACGGAGCAGCTTCTGGTCGTGGATATCGGCGGCGGCTCGACGGAACTCGTCTGGATCGACCTCAGCCGCGTGCCGCGGCCCGACCGGCTGAAGGCCATCATGCGCCTGCACCACGGCTTCGATCACCAGGACTCGCCCTTTCCGCGCGCCAAGGTGGTGGACTGGATCTCGATCCCGCTGGGTGTGGCCACGCTCAAGGACATGTATGCCGACGTGGCCGACGATGGCGCGCGTTTCGCGCTGATGAGCTGGTATTTCGAGGAGCAGCTGGCCAGTTTCTCGCCCTATGACGACGCCGCCGACCAGGCGCGGGAGGGGTTCCAGATCATCGGCACGTCCGGCACGGTGACAACCGTCGCGGCGAGCCATCTGGGCCTGCGCCGCTACGACCGCAACAAGGTCGACGGGCTGCGGATGACCTCAGACCAGATCGACGCGGTGATCTCGCAATACCTCGCGCTTGGCCCCGAGGGCCGACGCCGCGACCCGCGCATCGGGCGCGACCGGCAGACGCTGATCATGTCCGGCTCCGCCATCCTGCAGGCCCTGCTCAGGGCCTGGCCCACGGACCGGCTGAGCGTGGCCGACCGGGGTCTGCGCGAGGGACTTCTCTATGCGCAGATGTCGCGCGACGGGGTACTGGAGGAATAGGTCGTTTCGCCCGCGTCGCGGCCGACCCGTACCGCCGCGCCTTGGGCCGTCTTCGACAGCCCTCGTTGCGGCGAGGCTTCGCCATGCGTATTTGTGGAAAGATGAAGGCAGGGATCCGGTCATGAAACCCACAAGCGGGCGCGGGCAGCGCGACCTGAAGGTCAAGGTCAAGACGGCGCGCGGGCGCAAGCTGTCCTCGACGCGCTGGCTCGAGCGGCAACTCAACGATCCTTACGTGGCCCGCGCGCGGCGCGAGGGCTTTCGCGGCCGTGCGGCCTACAAGATCATGGAGCTCGACGACAGGTTCCGCTTTCTCGCGCCCGGCGCGCGGGTGGTCGATCTCGGCTGCGCGCCCGGCGGCTGGTGTCAGGTGGCGGTGCCCCGGATCAACGCGCTGGGGCAGAAGCCCGGCAAGGCGCAGGGCCGCATCATCGGCATCGACCTGCAGGAGATCGACCCGATCCCCGGCGCCGAGATCCATGTGCTCGACTTCCTCGAGGACGGCGCCGACGAGAAGATCAAGGCCTGGCTCGACGGCCCGGCGGACGTGGTGATGAGCGACATGGCCGCGGCATCCTCGGGGCACAAGCAGACCGACCATCTTCGCATCGTGGCGCTGGGCGAGGCTGCGGCAGACCTGGCCTTCGACGTGCTCGCGCCGGGCGGCACCTTCGTGGCCAAGGTGCTGGCCGGCGGCGCGGAGGGTAGCCTCCAGACCCGGCTCAAGCAGCGCTTCGAGAAGGTCATCAACGTCAAGCCGCCCGCCTCGCGCTCGGACAGTTCCGAGAAATTCGTGGTTGCGACGGGGTTTCGCGGGTAGCTCCGGTTTCCCCTTCATCCTGGCGAAAAACTCCCGCGCGGAGCGCATCAGCTCCGGCTCGGGGCTTCCGGCCCCGGGACGGAGCTTCCCCGGGCGACGGCAAGGCCGGCGCAAACCCTGATTCACCCTTTCCCTTGTCTTCGCCCCGTGAGATAGGGACGCGCCAACGCAGACCCCAAGGAATCCAACAGGAGACCCCCATGGAGATTCGCGAGGCGCTCACCTTTGACGACGTCCTGCTCGTGCCCGGCGCCAGCTCCGTGCTGCCGGCGGATGTGGACACGCGCACGCGGGTGACGAAATCGATCACGCTGAACATCCCGCTCCTGTCCTCGGCCATGGACACCGTCACCGAGGCGCGGATGGCGATCGCCATGGCGCAGGCGGGTGGAATGGGGGTGATCCACCGCAATCTCGATATCGATGAACAGGCCCGCGAGGTCCGCCGCGTCAAGCGCTTCGAAAGCGGCATCGTCTACAACCCCGTCACGCTCAGCCCGGACCAGACGCTCGCCGATGCGAAGGCGCTCACCGAACGCTACGGGTTCACCGGTTTTCCCGTGGTCGACGCGAACCGCCGAATTCTCGGAATCGTCACGAACCGCGACATGCGCTTCGCCGAGGCCGACGATACGCCCGTGCGGGTGATGATGAGTGCCGACAACCTCGCCATCCTGCGCGAGCCGGCCGACCGGGGCGAGGCGATCAGCCTGATGAAGGCACGGCGCATCGAGAAGCTTCTGGTCACCGATGCCGATGGCAAGCTGACGGGTCTTCTGACGCTCAAGGACACCGAACAGGCGGTGCTGCACCCGGCGGCCTGCAAGGACGAGTTGGGGCGGCTGCGCGTGGCGGCGGCGACGACCGTGGGCGATGCGGGCTACGCGCGGTCCGAGGCGCTGGTCGATGCCGGCTGCGACCTGATCGTGATCGACACCGCGCATGGCCATTCCGCCAGCGTGGCGGAAGCCGTCAGGCGGGTGAAGACCCTGTCGAACGCCGTGCAGGTCGTCGCCGGCAATGTCGCCACGGCCGAGGCCACGCGCGCCCTGATCGACGCGGGCGCGGATGCGGTGAAGGTGGGGATCGGGCCGGGCTCGATCTGCACCACGCGGGTCGTGGCGGGTGTTGGCGTCCCGCAGCTGACCGCGATCATGGATTGCGCGGCGGCTGCGCGTGACAGCGGGACGCCCGTGATCGCAGATGGCGGCATCAAGTTCTCGGGCGATTTCGCCAAGGCCATCGCGGCGGGCGCCGATTGCGCGATGGTGGGCTCGATGATCGCGGGCACCGACGAAAGCCCCGGCGAGGTGATCCTCTACCAGGGCCGCAGCTTCAAGTCCTATCGCGGCATGGGCTCGCTTGGGGCCATGGCGCGCGGTTCGGCAGACCGGTATTTCCAGAAGGACGCGGCCTCGGACAAGCTGGTGCCCGAAGGGATCGAGGGGCAGGTGGCCTACAAGGGGCCTGCGGGAACGGTGATCCACCAGATGATCGGCGGCCTGCGGGCCGCCATGGGCTACACGGGCTGCGCCACGATCGACGAGATGCGCAGCCGCTGCAGCTTCGTGCGGATCACCGGCGCGGGGCTGAAGGAATCCCATGTCCATGATGTGCAGATCACGCGCGAAAGCCCGAATTACAATTCGAGATGAACGTGTTGCGGCGCGTCGTTGAAGTGACGTCATGACGCCCGGCGCCCGCGTCGCGGCGGCGATCTCGGTTCTCGACGCGTGGCGCGGCGGGATGGCCGTGGAGCAGGCGCTGACCCGCTGGGCCCGGGGCGCGCGCTATGCCGGGTCGAAGGACCGTGCGGCGGTGCGCGACCATGTCTATGATGCGCTGCGCAGGCTTCGCAGTGTGGAATTCCTCGGAGGCGGGACGGACGGACGCGCGCTTTTGCTGGGGCTTGTCCGGCTTTCGGCGCTCGATCCCGATGCGCTTTTCACCGGAGAGGGGCACGCGCCCGCGGCGCTGTCGGAGGGGGAGCGCGCGCTGGTCGCGGCGCCGCCTCTGGCGCCTGATCCCGAGGCGGACATTCCCGACTGGCTGCGCGCGCCGCTGGCCGAACGCGCCGCGACCCCGGAGGCGTTGTTCGCCGCCTTGTGCGCGCGGGCGCCGGTCTGGCTGCGCGTCAACATGCGGCGCGGCACGGTGGAGGCGGCTCGGGACGAGCTGTCGCGGGACGGGGTCGAGACCGTATCCTGCGAGGCAACTCCGGGCGCGCTCCGCGTGACCGACGGCGCGCGGCGGCTTCGGGCCGCGCGCGCCTATGCCGAGGGCCGCGTGGAGGTGCAGGACCTTTCGGCGCAGCGCGCCGTGAGTTTCGTCGACTGGCCGCGAACGGGGTGCATTCTCGACTACTGCGCGGGGGGGGGCGGCAAGGCGCTGGCCATCGCCGACCGCACCGATGCCGCGCTTTGCGCCCATGACGCGCTGCCGCGGCGGATGGTGGATCTGCCCGCCCGGGCCGACCGCGCGGGCGTTTCGATCACGCTGCTCGACACCGCCCGGGCGGTAGATCACGGGCCCTTCGACGCGGTGCTCTGCGACGTGCCCTGCAGCGGCACCGGCACATGGCGCCGAGACCCCGAGGCCAAGTGGCGGCTGACCCCGGACCGGCTGGAGGAGCTGCGCCAGCTGCAGGCCGAAATCCTCGACGCCACCTCGCCGCTCGTGGCCCCGGGCGGACGGCTCGTCTACATGACATGCTCGCTTCTGCGGGCGGAGAACGAGGATCAGGTCGGTGCCTTCATGGCCCGCGCGCCGGGGTGGTCGCTGATCGGCACACAGCTCGACACGCCCCTGACCGCATCCGACGGTTTCTTCACCGCGGTGCTCGCGCGCGACGCCGTCGGGAGCTGATCCGGTCCGCCCGGCTCCGGACTTGAGACATTTTAAGCTTCGTTTAATGATTTCGCCTCAGGATCTCGGCTCGGCATGCCAGGCGGGCCGGGCCGTTTGTCAGTTTGTTAACGAGGGGGCGACTGCGATGAGCGACCGCGCGGACCGAGCGGCCCTGCCGTGGCAGTGGCCGCCGGTCATCAACCTTCAGCTTGTGCTTCTGGGCGGCATGGGGCTGGCGGCGGGGATCGCGGCGCTGGCACTGACCGGGCGCGAGGGCGCCTTCGTGCTCAGTGCGATCAGCGGCGGCTGCCTTGGTGCCGCGCTCCTGCTCGCCGGGCGTGCGGCCCGGCGCGCGCGGCGCGAGGCGCGGGCGCTGGACAGCGCCGTGGCCGCGATCCGCGATGACCCGGCGCCCGTCGTCCTGACGGATGCGGACGGGCTGATCCTGTCGCTCAACACGGTGGCCGAGGCGCGGACGGGCGGGCAGGCCGGCGCGCATGTCTCGCACGCCTTTTCGTCGCTTCTGCCCAATGCATCATCGGTCGTGGCGCGCCAGGCGGCGGCCCTGTACGAGCGCGACAGCGCCCATGAAACCGTGCTGACGCCGCGCGGACCCGTCCGTCTGGTCGTCAGCCGGGTGGAGGGCGGCATCCTCTGGCGCCTCGACGAAACCCGCGAGCCGCACGAGGCCGGGGAGGGGATCGGCCTTCCGATGATGGTCGTGAGCCACGCAGACACGATCCTGTCGACCAATGGCGCGATGCGGGAGCTTCTAGGCGCGCCGGCCAGGGACCTCGCCGAGGTGTTCCCCGAACAGCCGCTGGTGCCCGGCCGACGGACGCGGATGAACGCGGGCGGAAAGACGGTCGAGGTGGTGCCCGTCATCCTGACGGCCCGCGACGGCCGAAGGGAAATCTACGCAGTCCCCGGTCTGGCCGAGCCACCTGCGGCCTCGGTCGCCGCGCGCGCCTTCGAATCGCTGCCTGTCGCGTCCCTGCACATTGCCGCCGACGGACAGGTGCTGGCCTCCAACCGGCAGGCGCAGGTGCTTCTGGGTATCGGTCCGCAGGAGGGCGGGTACCTGTCCTCGATGGTCGAGGGGCTGGGCCGGCCGGTCCGGGAATGGGTCGCGGACACGGTCGCCGAACGCATCCCGACGCGCTCGGAGGTGGTCCGCGCGCGCCGCCGCAGCGACGAGTGTTTCCTGCAGATCGCGCTCAGCCGGATCACCGATGCCTCCGGCCCGTCGATCCTTGCCGTCCTGCATGACGCCACCGAACTCAAGAGCCTCGAGCAGCAATTCGTCCAGAGCCAGAAGATGCAGGCGGTGGGCGAGCTTGCCGGCGGGGTCGCGCATGACTTCAACAACCTGCTGACCGCGATAACCGGCCATTGCGACCTGCTGCTCCTGCGCCACGACCAGGGCGATCCGGATTACGGCGATCTTGTCCAGATCAGCCAGAACGCCAACCGTGCCGCGTCGCTGGTGGGGCAGCTTCTGGCCTTCTCGCGCCAGCAGAAGCTGAAGCTCGAGATCGTCGACCTGCGCGATACGATGGCCGACCTGCTGCATCTGCTCAACCGACTGGTGGGCGAGCGGATCAAGCTGACGCTCGACCATGATCCCGGGCTTCTGCCGATCCGTGTCGACCGCAGGCAGTTCGACCAGGTGATCATGAACCTCGTGGTCAATGCCCGCGACGCCATGGCCGAGGGCGGCGAGGTCCGGGTCGAAACGCGGGTGGTGCACCTGCGCGAGCCCTTGCGCCGCGACTCTGCCGAAGTGCCCGCCGGAAACTATGTCACGGTCTCCGTCAAGGACCAGGGGCACGGGATTCCCGCCGCGAAGCTCGCCCGTATCTTCGAGCCGTTCTTCACCACCAAGGACGTGGGCAAGGGCACCGGCCTCGGCCTGTCGATGGCCTATGGCATCATCAAGCAGTCGGGCGGCTACATCTTCGTGGACAGCACGGAGAACGTGGGATCGATCTTCACGATCTACATCCCGGTTCATGACGAACCGGCCCAGTCGACCCGGTCGCTCTCCGCCCCGGACGAGGTTGCGACCGTGGAGGAGTGGGCCCGGCCTCCGGACGGGACGCCCGCACCCGAAAGCCCCGTGCCGGAACCCGCTGCGCCGGGACCCGAGGGGCAGGGCGTCGTCCTGCTGGTGGAGGATGAGGCGCCCGTGCGGGCCTTCGCTGCGCGCGCGCTTCAGTTGCGGGGCTACACGGTGGTGGAGGCCGGCAATGCCGAGGCCGCGCTGGAAACCCTGCGCCAGAGCGATACGCGCTTCGATCTCTTCGTCACCGACGTGGTCATGCCCGGAATGGACGGCCCCACCTGGGTCCGGGAGGCGCTGCGCGAGCATCCCGATGTGAAGGTCGTCTTCGTCTCCGGCTATTCGGAGGAGGATATCGGTGAGATGTCGGCCGACATACCGAACTCGGTCTTCCTGCCCAAACCCTTCAGCCTGTCGGACCTGACCGCCACCGTGGCGCGGCAGCTGCACTGACCCGCCGCCCGGTCATTTCGCCGCGCAAAGCTTGTCCCAAAGCGCGAACTCCTCGGGCGCCTTGTCGTGCAGCAGCTGCAGCGTGGCATCCGGAAGGCGGGCCGCGGGTCTGCCCGGTGAGACGTTCCGCCGCGCGATCTCGGGCGCGGCGCCCAGCCGGCCGGACAGGAACGCGACCGCCTCGTAGATCCTGTCATGACGAAACAGGTGATCGACGCCGAGCGTGCCGCCGTCGTCGGACAGGAAGCGCGACTGCCTGCCCAAGCGGGCGAATTCCGGCGGGTCTTCTTCCAGCCAGGCCTGCACGAAGGCGGCGAAATCCACGCCAGCGGTGGATTGCGGCCGTCCGGCAATCGCGTCCCGCGCCCGGTAGCGGTGCCAGCTCGACAGCCAGTCCACGGGCTCGCGCATGACCGCCATCAGTTCCAGCGGCGCGCCCTCCGCCTCCAGAACATGTGCAAGCTGCCGGCGGTAGCGGCGCACCGTCATGTGCTTGAGCCGGGGCGGGTTCAGGAAAGACGCGTCCGCCCAGGGCAGAAACGCTTCCTCCAGCGCCGTCGTCCCGGTCTTGGGCACCGCCAGCAACACAAGTCTCGCCTTCCAGAATACCAGCATCGCTTGCCCGTCCCGCGGCGCCCCCATGAACGGATCGCGCCTAAACCCTTTCTTAACCTGTCACAGCAAATAACGGGATCAGCAAGAATTGACTTGAAATGTTCCCTTTTTGTTTGCTATCCAGCAAGAGAACAAGAGGCGAACATGAGCACTGCATTGCCGCCCCGGCGGCTGCATGACATAAGGGGCGAAACTCCATGGCAACGGCGAACCTTCTCGACATGACCGACCGCAAATCGGCCGACAAGCAAAAGGCGCTCGACAGCGCGCTGGCCCAGATCGAACGCCAGTTCGGCAAGGGCTCGATCATGAAGCTCGGCGGCGACAATCCGATCAAGGACATCGAGTCGACTTCGACCGGCTCTCTGGGCCTCGACATCGCGCTCGGCATCGGCGGCCTGCCCAAGGGCCGGATCATCGAGATCTACGGGCCGGAAAGCTCGGGCAAGACGACGCTGACGCTCCATTGCGTGGCCGAGGAACAGAAAAAGGGCGGTGTCTGCGCTTTCGTCGATGCCGAGCACGCGCTCGACCCGCAATACGCGCGCAAGCTGGGCGTCGATCTCGACGAGCTTCTGATCTCGCAGCCCGACACCGGCGAGCAGGCGCTCGAGATCACCGACACGCTGGTGCGGTCCGGCGCCGTCAGCATGGTGGTGGTCGACTCTGTCGCCGCCCTGACGCCCAAGTCCGAGCTCGAGGGCGACATGGGCGACAGTTCCGTGGGTGTGCATGCGCGCCTCATGAGCCAGGCGATGCGCAAGCTCACGGGCTCCATCGCGCGGTCGAACTGCATGGTCATCTTCATCAACCAGATCCGCATGAAGATCGGCGTCATGTTCGGTTCGCCCGAGACCACCACGGGCGGCAACGCCCTGAAATTCTATTCCTCCGTCCGCCTCGACATCCGCCGCATCGGCGCGATCAAGGACCGCGACGAGGTCGTGGGCAACGCCACCCGCGTCAAGGTCGTCAAGAACAAGGTCGCGCCGCCCTTCAAGCAGGTCGAGTTCGACATCATGTACGGCGAAGGCATCTCCAAGACCGGCGAGCTTCTGGACCTCGGCGTGAAGGCCGGCGTGGTCGAGAAATCGGGCTCGTGGTTCTCGTATGGCGACGAACGCATCGGGCAGGGCCGCGAGAACGCCAAGCAGTTCCTCAAGGACAATCCCGACGTGGCCTTCGCCATCGAGGACAAGATCCGCGCCGCGCACGGGCTCGATTTCGGCGCCTCGGACGAGGATGACACCGCGATGCTGGAGGACTGACCGGGCCCGCCTCGCGCAGACCCGGGCATGATCAGGAAAAACGATCAGGAAAAAGGGCGGCTCGCGGGCCGCTCTTTCTCGTTCGGGCCGGCGCTGGCTTATGGACACCACTCCCGCGCGGGGATACATCGCTTCCCTGACCCGCAGTCCACGCCCCTGATCCGGAACGAAGACGCCCAGACCCATGGCCAGCCTGAACGACATCCGCACGACGTTCCTCGACTATTTCCGCCGCAACGGCCACGAGATCGTCGACAGCTCTCCGCTCGTGCCGCGCAACGATCCGACGCTGATGTTCACGAACTCGGGCATGGTCCAGTTCAAGAACCTCTTCACGGGCGTCGAACATCGCGACTACGTGCGCGCTGCGACCAGCCAGAAATGCGTCCGCGCCGGCGGCAAGCACAACGACCTCGACAACGTGGGCTATACCGCGCGGCACCACACGTTTTTCGAGATGCTCGGCAATTTCTCCTTCGGGGATTACTTCAAGGAACAGGCGATCCCCTTCGCGTGGGAACTGCTGACCCGCGACTTCGGCATCGACAAGTCGAAGCTGCTGGTCACCGTCTACCACACTGATGACGAGGCCGCCCTGATCTGGAAGAAGGTCGCGGGCCTGTCGGACGACAGGATCATCCGCATCCCGACCTCGGACAATTTCTGGATGATGGGCCCCACCGGCCCCTGCGGCCCCTGCACCGAGATCTTCTATGACCACGGGCCGTCGATCTGGGGCGGCCCGCCCGGAAGTCCGGAAGAAGACGGCGACCGGTTCATCGAGATCTGGAACCTCGTCTTCATGCAGTTCGAGCAGTTCGAGGACGGCTCGCGCAAGGACCTGGCGGCGCAGTCGATCGACACCGGCATGGGGCTGGAGCGGATCGGCGCGCTCCTGCAGGGCAAGCACGACAATTACGACACCGACCTGATGCGCAGCCTCATCGAGGCCTCGGCCAATGCGTCGAACGTGGACCCTGACGGGCCGAAGAACGTGCATCACCGGGTGATCGCGGACCATTTGCGCTCGGTCTCCTTCCTGATCGCCGACGGGGTGATGCCCTCGAACGAGGGGCGCGGCTACGTGCTGCGCCGGATCATGCGGCGGGCCATGCGGCACGCGCATCTACTGGGCACGCAGGACCCGATGATGTACCGGCTGGTGCCGACGCTGGTGCAACAGATGGGGCAGGCTTACCCCGAACTGGGCCGGGCGCAGCCGCTCATCACCGAGACGCTGAAGCTGGAGGAGGAGCGGTTCCGCACCACGCTGGAACGCGGCCTGCGGCTTCTGGACGATGAGCTTGCCAAGCTGCCCGAGGGCGCCGCGCTTCCGGGGGAGGCGGCGTTCCGGCTTTATGACACCTACGGCTTCCCGCTCGACCTGACGCAGGATGCGCTGCGCGGCGAGGGGCGCGCCGTCGATGTCGAGGGCTTCGAGGAGGCCATGGCCGAGCAGAAGGCCAAGGCGCGGGCCGCGTGGTCGGGCTCGGGCGAACAGGCCGACGCGGCGATCTGGTACGATCTGGCCGAGGAACATGGCGCGACCGAGTTCCTGGGCTACGACACCGAAACGGCGGAGGGCGTGGTGCTTTCGCTGGAGTGGGAGGGTGCGCTTGATGACAAGAAGAGCGAAGGTCAACCAGTGCATGTGGTGGTAAACCAAACACCGTTCTATGCCGAATCCGGCGGTCAAGTTGGCGATCAGGGAACAATTCGGACCGAAACCGGAGAAGTGTTGGTTGCTGACACAAAAAAGGTGGCTGGAGTATTTATTCACATTGGTGTTGTAACCAACGGTATCGTCGAGCGCGGGCAAACCTGCATTTTGGAAGTCGATCACTCTGTTCGCTCACGGATCCGCGCCAACCACTCCGCCACGCATCTGCTGCACGAGGCGCTGCGCCGTGCCCTTGGGGATCATGTCGCGCAGAGGGGCAGCCTCAACGCGCCCGACCGGCTGCGCTTCGACTTCAGCCACGGCAAGGCGCTGAGCCCCGAGGAAATCGACCGGGTGGAGCGCGAGGTGAACGACTTCATCCGCCAGAACAGCCCGGTGGAGACGCGGATCATGACGCCCGACGACGCCCGCGGGATCGGCGCGCAGGCGCTGTTCGGCGAGAAATACGGCGACGAGGTGCGCGTCGTGTCCATGGGCAGGATGGACGGTACCGGCAAGGGCCGCGACGGTCAGACCTATTCGATCGAGCTTTGCGGCGGCACCCATGTGAAGCAGACCGGCGATATCGGCGTCTTCGTGGCGCTTGGCGACAGCGCGTCCTCCTCGGGCGTGCGCCGGATCGAGGCGCTGACCGGGCAGGCGGCCTTCGACTATCTCAGCGCGCAGGACCACCGCATGGCGGAGCTTGCGCTGGAGATGAACGCCCAGCCCGGCGACGTGCTCGACCGGGTCCGGGCGCTCAAGGATGACCGCAAGCGGCTGGAAAACGAGGTCACGCAACTGCGCCAGCAACTGGCCATGAGCGGCGGCGCGTCCGCCGCGCCCGAGGCTCGTGCCATCAACGGCATCCCCTTCCTCGCCCAGTCGCTCGAGGGCGTGAGCGGCAAGGATCTGGCCGGCCTGATCGACGCCCACAAGGCGCGGATGTCCTCGGGCGCCGTGCTGCTGATCGCGGATGCGTGCGGCAAGGCCGCCGTGGCCGCGGGCGTGACGGACGACCTGACCGACAGGGTCTCGGCCGTCGATCTGGTCCGTGCGGCCGTGGAACAGCTGGGCGGAAAGGGCGGCGGCGGCCGCCCCGATTTCGCGCAAGGTGGCGGGAAAGACCCGTCGCATGCGCAAGCCGCCATCGAAGCCGCCGAAGCCGTGCTGAAAGGAACCTGATATGCCCGGAGCCTACTGGATCGCCCATGTGACCGTCACCGACGAAGAGGCCTATGGCCGCTACGCCAAGCTCGCGGGAGAGGCCATCGCGGCCCATGGCGGGAAATTCCTCGCACGTGGCGGGCAGGCGATCCAGAAGGAGGGGCGCGCCCATCCCCGCAACGTCGTGGCTCTGTTCCCGAGCCTCGAGGCCGCGAATGCCTGCTACGAGAGCGACACCTACCAGGAGGCGCTGAGCCACGCGCGCGGTGCCTCCGAACGCGACCTGGTGCTCGTCGAGGCTGCCGACTGAGTTCCGTCTCGCCCCCGACACGCGCTTGCGGCATCATCCGGACCAGGGACGCTGACCGCAGGAGGGCAAGGCATGGCCGATCTTGAGACCCGCATCGCGCAGGCGCGCGGCGACGAACCGGCGGATCTGGTTCTGCGCGGCGCGCAGGTGCTCGACCTCGTCACGGGCGAGACGATCGCGGGCGACGTGGCGATCTGCGGCGACACCATCGTTGGCGTGGGCGAGGATTACGAGGGCCGCGAGGTCGTGGACCTGACCGGGCTGACGCTGGTGCCGGGTTTCATCGACACCCATCTGCATGTCGAATCGAGCCTCGTGACGCCTTTCGAATTCGACCGCTGCGTGACGCCGCGCGGTATCACCACCGCCATCTGCGACCCCCACGAGATCGCCAACGTCATCGGCGCGGAGGGCGTGCGGTATTTCCAGAACGCGGCCGGGCACACCCTGATGGACCTGCGCGTGCAGCTGTCCTCCTGCGTGCCGTCCACCGACATGGAGACGGCCGGCGCCGAGCTCGATGCCGAGGATATCGCGGGGCTGATGGGCCACCCGTCGGGCATCGGGCTGGCGGAGTTCATGAACTACCCCGGCGTGATCCACCGCGACCCGCGCGCGATGGCGAAACTCCGGCTCTTCGAGGGCGGGCATGTCGACGGGCATTGTCCGCTTCTGTCGGGCCGCGACCTCAATGCCTATGTTGCCGCCGGCATCTCGACCGAGCATGAGGCGACCAGCGCCGATGAAGCGCGGGAAAAGCTGCGCAAGGGGATGCGGGTGCTGATCCGCGAGGGCTCGGTTTCCAAGGATCTCGAGGCGCTGCAGCCGGTCCTGACCGAGACGACGGCGCCTTACATGTGCCTGTGCACCGATGACCGCAACCCGCTGGATATCGCGGAGGAGGGGCATCTCGATCACATGATCCGGCGGCTGATCGCGCTTGGCTCGCCGCCGCTGGCGGTCTACCGCGCCGCGTCGCTTTCGGCGGCCGAGGCCTTCGGGCTGAAGGATCGCGGCCTGATCGCGCCGGGCAAGCGTGCCGATATCGTGGCGGTGGGCGATCTTGGCTCCTGCGACGTGCAGGCGGTCTGGGCGGGGGGCGTCGCGGTGACCGACGCGGCCTTTGCCGCGCGCAGCACCATCCCGCCGGTGGGCCGGCATTCGGTGAAGGCGCCGGTCGTCACCGCCGACAGTTTCCGCACGCCCGCCAACCGCGAGGCGACCGACGTGATCGGCATCCTCGAGGGCAAGATCATCACCGAGCATCTGCGCGAACACATCCCCGTGCAGGACGGCGACAAGCGGCCCGATCCCGCGCGCGACCTCGTCCGCATCGCGGTGGTGGAGCGGCATGGGCGGAACGGCAACATCGCCACGGGCTTCGTGAAGGGATTCGGCCTCAGGTCCGGGGCCATCGCCTCGACCGTGTGCCACGACCACCACAACATCGCCTGCGTGGGCGTCGATTACGCCGACATGGCGCTGGCGGCGAACCGGCTGTCGGAGATCGAGGGCGGCTTCGTCGTGGCGCAGGGTGGCGAGGTGCTGGCGGAACTGGCGCTTCCCGTGGCGGGGCTGATGAGCCTGGGGCGTTTCGAGGAGGTGCATGACGGTCTCAAGGCGCTGAGGGCGGCGGCGAAATCGCTGGGCGTGACCCTGCACGAGCCGTTCCTGCAACTGGCCTTCCTGGCACTTCCGGTCATCCCGGCGCTCAAGATCACCGACCGGGGCATGGTCGACGTCACGCGGTTCGAGATCATTCCCTGAACGCGACCCGGGGGATCGCGTCAAAACGTCCGACCCCGATCAGGCCCCTGTGGCACCTTGTTCGGTGGACGCGCCAAAGTTTGTGTACTATGGCATACCAAACTCAACCGAGGGCCGACCGATGACCACGAATGACACTCCCGACATCATCTACACCAAGGTGGACGAAGCGCCCGAGCTTGCCTCCGCCTCGCTTCTGCCGATCATCCAGAGCTTCGCCAGCGCCGCGGGCGTCTCGGTCGGGACGAAGGATATTTCGCTTGCCGGACGGATCATCGCCGTCTTCCCCGAGTTCCTGACCGAGGAACAGCGCATCCCCGATGACCTGGCGATCCTGGGCGAGCTGGTGAAGACGCCCGAGGCGAATGTCATCAAGCTGCCCAACGTCTCGGCCTCGGTGCCGCAGCTCGTGGCCGCCGTGAAGGAGCTGCAGGGGCACGGATACGCCATCCCCGACTATCCCGAGGATCCGCAGACCGATCAGGAAAAGGACATCCGCGCGCGCTTCGACGCGATCAAGGGCTCGGCGGTGAACCCGGTCCTGCGCGAGGGCAATTCCGACCGCCGCGCGGCCAAGGCGGTGAAGGCCTTCGCGCAGGCCAACCCGCACCGGATGGGCGACTGGACACCCGACAGCAAGACGCGCGTGGCCTCCATGTCGGCTGGCGATTTCCGCTCGAACGAGATCTCCGCGACGCTCGACCGGGCGGCGACGGCGAAGATCGTGCTCGCCACCGAGGCGGGCGAGGAGATCGTCCTGAAAAAGGGCGTGAGCTATCCCGAAGGCACCGTGGTCGACGCCACCTACATGAGCGCCGAGGCGCTTGACGCGTTCCTGGCCGAGGAGATCGAAAAGACCAGGTCCGAGGGCGTTCTCTTCTCGCTGCACCTGAAGGCCACGATGATGAAGGTCTCCGACCCGATCGTGTTCGGCCATGCCGTCCGCGCGTGGCTGGCGCCGGTCTTCGACAAGTACGGCGACCGGATGGAGGAGCTTGGCGTGAACCCGAACCAGGGTCTCGGCGCGCTTCTGGAGAAGGTCAAGGACGAGCCCGAGATCATGGCCGCGATCGAGGCCGTGAACGCCGAACGCCCGCCCATGTACATGGTCGACAGCGACCGAGGCATCACCAACCTGCACGTCCCCTCGGACGTCATCATCGACGCCTCGATGCCGGCGCTGATCCGCGGCGGCGGCAAGGGCTGGGGCCCGGACGGCAAGGAACATGACGCGGTCTGCGTCATCCCCGACAACTCCTACGCGCCGGTCTATGACGCCTCGATCGAGTTCTTCAAGAAGAACGGCAAGCTCGACCCCGCCACCGCCGGCACGGTCCAGAACATCGGCCTGATGGCGCAGAAGGCGGAGGAATACGGCTCCCACCCGACGACCTTCGAGATGCCCGAAGCCGGGACGGTGCGCATGATCCTCGATGACGGCACGGTGCTGCACGAGCACAAGGTGGCGGCGGGCGACATCTGGCGGTCGGCCAGCACGCGCAAGGCGCCCATCGAGGATTGGGTCGATCTGGCCATCGAGCGTCAGAAGGCCGAGGGCTGCGAGGCGATCTTCTGGCTCGACGAGACCCGCGCCCATGACGCGGAGCTGATCGCCTATGTCAAACCGATCCTCGAGGCGCGCGGCGTGGCCGACAGGTTCCGCATCATGGCCCCGCGCGAGGCGACCATCGCCACCCTCGAGACGATCACGTCGGGCGGAAACTCCATCGCGATCACCGGAAACGTTCTGCGCGATTACCTGACGGACCTCTTCCCGATCCTGGAGCTTGCGACCTCCGCCAAGATGCTGTCGATCGTGAAGCTGATGAACGGCGGCGGTCTGTTCGAGACCGGGGCAGGTGGCTCCGCGCCCAAGCATGTTCAGGCGCTGCAGGCCGAGAACCACCTGCGCTGGGACAGCCTTGGCGAGTTTTGCGCGCTCGGCGAAAGCTTCAAGTTCCTTGCCGACAAGACCGGCAACGACAAGGCGCGGCTTCTGGGCGAGGGGGTCGAGGCCGCCACGCAGGGCTATCTCGACAACGACAACTCGCCCCAGCGCAAGCCGGGCCAGCCCGACAACCGCAACAGTCATTACTGGTTCGCGCGCTACTGGGCCGATGCGCTGGCCGCACAGGGCGAGGATGCCGGGCTTGCCGCCCATTTCGCGCCGATCGCCAAGGCGCTGTCCGACAAGGAAGACGCGATCATGGCCGAGCTGATGGCGGATCGCGGCAAGCCGGTGGATCTGGGTGGCTACTACCTCACCGATCCGGTCAAGATCGCGGCGATCATGCGGCCGTCCGAGTCCTTCAACGCGATCATCGACGGGTGATACCCGTGCGCCGGGCGGAGGTGATCTTCGCCCGGAGCATTCTTGTCAAAGATCCAGAAACACGGTCTCGCCCTCACCCTGCAGGCGGATGTCGAACCGGTAATGCCCGGGCGCGGTGCGCCGCGCGATCAGGGTCGCGGCGCGCGGGCGCTGCTCGATCCGGGACAGAAGCGGGTCGGCGCTGTTGTCCTCGTCCTCGAAATAGATGCGCGTCTGCAGCCCGGTATTGATCCCGCGCCCCACGATCCAGAGCGAGACATGCGGCGCCTGCAGCCGCCCGTCGCGCAGCGCCACGCGCCCCGGTTTGACGGTGTGCAGCGTGAATTCCCCGCTGTCTGCGGCGGCGGCGAAGCGGCAGAAGCCCGTGACGTTCGGATCGGCGCCCTCCTGTCCGGGATAAAGGCCGGTCGCATCGGCCTGCCAGCTTTCCAGCATCGCGTCGCGCAGGGTCCAGCCGGTGCCGTCGATGACCGAGCCCGTGATCGTGATCGCCTCGCCCCTCGCGCCCTCGCGGATCGGCGAAAGGCCCAGATCCTCCGGATAGACGCCGTCGACGCCCGCGAAACTGGGTATGCAGCCGATATGGACGTAAGGCCCCGCCGTCTGGCTGGGCGTTTCTTCTAGAAGAGCTAGCCGTTTCACCATCACATCCCCTCCGGACGGTTCTCGAACATGCTCTGCCGCCGCCCGCGCAGGACGATGTCGAAGCGATAGACGAGGTAATCCATCCCCCGCGCGTTCTGCATGTCGAGCGGTGCGACCAGTCGCTCGATCTGACCCCGGTCCCTGATCGTGTGCACGATGGGACAACGCTCGATCAGGGGATCGCCCTCGAAATACATCTGCGTGATCAGTCGCTGGCCGAAGGCATGGCCGAAGACCGAGAAATGAACATGCATCGGCCGCCAGTCATTGGCGCGGTTGGGCCACGGATAGGCGCCGGGGCGGATCGTCATGAACTCGTAGCGCCCCTCGGCATCGGTCAGGGTCCGCCCGCAGCCGCCGAAATTCGGGTCGAGCGGGGCGAAATACGTATCCTTCACATGGCGATAGCGCCCGCCGGCATTGGCTTGCCAGATCTCGACCAGCGTCTCGGGCACGGGCCGCCCGGTTTCGTCGAGCACGCGGCCGTGGAGGCGGATACGCTCCCCGATGGCCGCTTCGCCGGTGAAGTTCAGGATCAGGTTGTTGTCCAGGGGCCCGATCAGCGAATGACCGAAGCGAGGCCCGGTTTCCTCGGCGGGCGTGCTTTCCATCGACAGAAGCGGCAGGTCGGGCGCGCGCGTGACGGAGGTCTTGTAATCCTCGTCGCGGGGCACGGGGTGCAGCTCCCACCGCCGGGGCATCAGCGGGTCAGTCATCCGTTGTCTCCATCTCGGCAAAGGTCGCCTTGGCCAGCTTGATCGCATGGTTGGCGCGCGGCACGCCGGCATAGACGGCCACGTGCAGGAAGGCCTGCATCACGTCCTCCCTTGTCGCGCCCGTGCGGGCCGTGGCGCGGACATGCATCGGGATTTCCTCGAAATTCCCGGTCGCAGCCAGGATCGCCAACGTCAGCATCGAGCGCTCCCGCCGGCTGATCGTGTCGTCGGACCAGAGCGTGCCCCAGGCCCCTTCGGTGATCATGCGCTGAAACGGCGCGTCGAAATCCGTCATGGTGGCCTCTGCGCGGTCCACATGCGCATCGCCCAGCACGGCGCGGCGTGTCTTGATGCCTTGGTCGTATCGGTCCATCGGATGCCTTTCAGTAGGGAAGCCCCACGTAATTCTCCGCCATGGCGGTCTGCGCGGCGGCATTCGTCCTGAGGAAATCGATCTCGGCGCGCTGCATGCGCCGGTCGAACCCCGTCTGGTCGGGAAAACGGTGCATGAGCGAAGTGAACCACCACGAAAAGCGCTCGGCCTTCCACACGCGGCGGAGCGCGCGGTCCGAATAGGCGTCGAGCCCGCGCATGGCGCCGGTCGCGTAGAACTCCCGCAGCCCCTCGAAAAGGTAATGCACGTCCGAGGCGGCGAGGTTCAGTCCCTTGGCCCCCGTGGGCGGTACGATATGGGCCGCGTCCCCGCACAGGAACAGCCGCCCCCAACGCATCGGCTCGGTCACGAAGGACCTGAGCGGGGCGATCGAGGTCTCGATCGAGGGACCCGTCACCAGCCGGTCTGCCTGATCGGAGGGGATGCGGCGCTTCAGCTCGTCCCAGAACCGGTCGTCGGTCCAGTCCTCGACACGTTCCTCGAGGCTGCACTGGATGTAATACCGGCTGAGCCGCGGGTTGCGCATGGAACACAGCGCAAAGCCGCGCTCGGAACTGGCGTAGATCAGTTCCTCGTTCACCGGCGGCGTCTCGCTGAGAACACCGAGCCAGCCGAAGGGGTAGATCTTTTCGAATTCGCGGCGGATGTCGCGGGGAATGGTGGCGCGGCTGACCCCGTGAAACCCGTCGCAACCGGCCACGACATCGCAGTCGATCCGCATCGGCGCGCCACCCACGCGGAAGGTGACATGGGGGGTGTCGCTGTCGGCCCCGTGGATCGCGACCTCCTCGGCCTCGAAATGCACCGGAGCGCCGGTCGCGTCCCGCGCGGCGTAAAGGTCGTGGGTCACCTCGGTCTGGCCGTAGACCGTGACCGCATGGCCCGTGGTGCCGGTGAAATCGACGCGGAACATCTCGTCGTCGAAGGAGATCAGCGCGCCGTCATGGCGGATGCCCTCGCGCTCCAGACGGTCGGCGACGCCCGCCTCGCGCAGAAGCTCGACCAACCCGCGCTCCAGCACGCCCGCGCGGATACGCAACAGAACATGCGCGCGGGTGCGCTGTTCCAGGATCACGTTGTCGATGCCATGCCGCGACAGAAGCTGACCGAGGAGCAGCCCCGAGGGACCGCCGCCGATGATCGCGACCTGCGTTTTCACGCGTCCGTTCGAAAGCCCGTTCATGCCGCCATCGCGCGGGCCCGCCACCGATGCGTCTGCCGCCTTGCCATGCCCGTCTCCTCCCCCGTCCGGACAGTCCATTTACGCCTCACTATACCGTGCCGGTCGGCCAAGGCGATGGCCAAGCGTCGACTGGCCCATGTCCGATGGCCGGTCACCTTGGGCATACCACCTTTACGCGCCCTCGCGCGTGGCGCAAAACCGGGGGTGCGACGCGGACGGTCTGACGGAGGTTTCCTTGGCAAACCCGCTTTATGACACGCTTTTCGGGGCCCATGCGGACAGCAGCGCGCCCTTCCTGATGCTCCCCGACGGCTCGGTCCAGAGCTACGCGGCGTTCCTCGGCACCGCCGCGCGCCTCGCCCATGTGCTGACCGCACGCGGGCTGAGGCCCGGCGACCGGCTGGCGGCCCAGGTCCACAAGTCGCCCGAGGCGCTCGCGCTCTATGCGGCTTGCGTGCAGTCGGGCGTCATAGTCCTGCCGCTGAACACCGCCTACACGGTCGACGAGCTGACCTATTTCATCGAGAACAGCGGCGCGCGGATGGTGGTCTGCGACGGTGCCGCGCGCGAGACGCTCACCCCGGTGGCCGCGCGGCTCTCGGCCATGGTCGAGACGCTGGACGCGGACGGCTCCGGCGGCCTGACGGAGGCGGCTGGCGCCATGGAGGACACCTTTCCGACCGTGGCGCGCGACATCGACGATCTTGCCGCCTTCCTTTACACGTCCGGCACCACGGGGCGGTCCAAGGGGGCGATGCTGACGCAGGGCAACCTTCTGTCGAACGCGCGGACCCTGACCGACTACTGGCGCTTCACCGCCGATGACGTGCTGTTGCACGCGCTGCCGATCTATCACACGCACGGGCTTTTCGTGGCCACCAACGTCACGCTTCTGGCGGGGGGCGCGATGATCTTCCTGCCGAAATTCGACCTCGACGCGATGATCGCGCGGATGCCCGAGGCGACCGTGATGATGGGCGTTCCGACCTTCTACACGCGGCTTCTGGACGATCCGCGCCTGACCCGCGATCTGGCGGGGCACATGCGGCTCTTCATCTCGGGCAGCGCGCCGCTTCTGGCGGAGACCCATGAGAGGTTCGAGGCGCGCACCGGCCACCGCATCCTCGAACGCTACGGGATGACCGAGACCAACATGAACACCTCCAACCCTTACGACGGCGAGCGGCGCGCGGGCACCGTGGGCTTTCCGCTGCCGGGTGTGGAGCTGAAGATCACCGACCCTGAAACCGGCGCGGCGCTGCCGCAGGGCGAGATCGGCCAGATCGAGGTGCGCGGGCCCAACGTCTTCAAGGGTTACTGGCAGATGCCGGACAAGACCGCCGCCGAGCTTCGGGCCGACGGCTTCTTCATCACCGGCGATCTGGGGCGCATCGATGTGGACGGCTACGTCCATATCGTCGGTCGCAACAAGGACCTGATCATCTCGGGCGGCTTCAACATCTATCCCAAGGAGATCGAGCTGATCCTCGACGAGCAGCCCGGCGTGATGGAAAGCGCCGTGATCGGCGTGCCGCATCCCGATTTCGGCGAAACCGTGCTGGGCCTGATCGTGCCGGAACCCGGGGCCGCGCCCGACCTCGACGCAATCGCGGAGGCCGCCGCCGGGTCGTTGGCGCGGTTCAAGCGGCCGCGCAGACTTCTGCTGATCGATGCGCTTCCCCGCAACACCATGGGAAAAGTGCAGAAAAACACGCTGCGGGAACGGTATTCGGATCTTTTTGCACCGGGGCGGGCCTGAGGCCGCGTTACCCCGGATCGAGCGCCGCCAAGGCACGGTCTTTCGTCTCGTCCGGCGTGCCAGAGGCATCGACATGGACCCATCCGACCCGATCGGGCAGACGGTCGAGCTGCATCCGCACGACCGCCGCATCCGCATCCGATGCATCGCCCCGCCGCGCCTCGACCCGCGACACCAGCGTCTCCGCGCCAGCCGCGAGCCAGAGGCCGGTGAAGGCTGCGCCGCAGTCCCGGGCGGCCTTCTCGATGGCCTTTCTTTCCCCGGCGTTCAGATAGACCGCATCCGCGATCACGGCATGACCTGCGCTGAGCGCGATATGCGCGCGTCGGGCGATCCGGTCATAAACCTGTGCGCTGATCTCCGCCCGGTAGGCCGTGTGGGGCAGGGGCGTGTCGTCGTCGACGTCCAGCATCGCCTTGCGCTCTGTGTCGCTGCGCAGAAGGACCGCACCGGGCGCCGGGCCGATCCCGGGCGCGAGCGCGCGCGCGAGCGTGGTCTTGCCCGTGCCCGACAGGCCCCCGATCGCGATCAGGCGCGGCGCGCGAGGGGCAAGCGCGGCGCAGGCATCCGCGAGGTAGCGGCGGGCGTCGGCCAGCACAGCCGCATCACCGCCCCGCGCGCGTGCCGTCTGCACCGCGACCATGGCGCTGATCGCCGCGCGGACACCGATGAACAGCGGCAGGACGCTCAGTCCGGCAAGGTCCGTTTCGGGCTCGGCGGCGCGCAGCCATGCGTTCATGACCGCGTTCGCGGCTTCATCCAGCCCGCGATGGCGCAGGTCCATCAGCAGGAACGCAAGGTCGTAGAGCACGTCGCAGGTGCCGAGCTCCTCGTCGAATTCCAGCGCATCGAAAGGCGTGGGCACGCCGCCCAAGAGCACGATGTTGCGCAGGTGCAAATCGCCATGGCAGCGGCGGACACGGGCCGCCCCCGTGCGCGCGTCGAGAAGCGCTGTCTCCCGGTGCAGGATCCGCCGCGCGCCTGCGAGAAAGGCCCGGATGTCCTCGCCCGAAAGCGCGTCTTCCATGCCAGAGAATTCGCGCGCCAGTTCATCGAGGATCTGGCCGATCAGAACCGAGCCTGCCTTGTCCCCGCGGATTTCGGCCATCCCGTGATACCGCGCGACCGACCGGCCGAGCGCTTCGGCCAGAGGCAGGTCGAGCGCCCCGCGCGCCGCGACATGGGCCAGCTCGTTCTCGGTCGGAAAACGGGCCATCCGCAACACCCATTCCACGGGCGGTCCGGCCCCGGCGATCGCCAGAGAGCCATCGGGCTCGCGGGTGATGGCCACGACATCGCGGTAGATGCCGGGCGCGGTGGGCGTGTTGAGTTCCAGCTCGCGTTCGAGCGCTGCGTGCCGCTTCGCAAGGGTCGAGTAGTCGAGATAGTCGTAGCGGACCGCGCGCTTGATCTTGAGGGCCTCGTCGCCGGTGAGGAAGACATGGGCCGCGTGGGTTTCGATGACCTCGACGGCCTCGTCCGACACGTGAGACGCGGCATCCTTGAGAAAGGCGATGACCTCCGCCTGCGGGTCACGGGTCATGGGCAAATCGTCTCAGCGCGCGGACCGCGGCGGGTTTCGGCCGGGCAGACCTTTCATCGCACGGGCCAATGGCGATGCGAACGCCGCCCGGCTCAGGGCCCGGCCGCCTCCGCCTCGTCATCCATGATCCGCACGACCTCTTCATCGGAGACCTGGGGGAAATCAGCGTAATGCGCACCGACCGCGATGAAGGGATCGGGTTTCGCGAGGCAGATCACATCATCAACCTCCTGCGAAAGCAATGCCAGCGTGTCGGACGGCGCGACGGGCACGGCAAGGACCAGCCGGTGGGGCGCCTTGCGCCGGATCGCCTTGAGCGCCGCGCGCATCGTCGCCCCGGTGGCGATACCGTCGTCGACGACGATCGCGGTCCTGCCGCTGATCTCGGCCGAGGGCCTGTTCCCGACGTAAAGCACCTTGCGCCTCGCGATTTCCTCGAGTTGCGCCTCGGCGAGCCGGTCGATCTCGTCGACGCCGATCCCGGCCCGGCGGATGACGTCCTCGTTGCGCACGATTTCGGGATGGTCGCCATCGACCACGGCGGCGGCGGCAAGCTCGGGCTGGCCGGGAAGGCCGATCTTGCGCACGATCACCAGATCGAGCGGCGCATCGAGCAGGCGGGCCACCTCGACGCCGATGGGCACGCCGCCGCGCGGCAGGGCGAGCACGACCGGGTCCGCATATTCCCGTTGCGAGATTTCCCGGGCAAGGTCCTGTCCCGCCTCGATGCGGTCGAGATAGATGCTCATGGCGGCTGTCTCCTGCGGTTCGTGGTGGCGGGCGGTTCGTGGTTGCGGGGTCGCGGGCGAAGCCCAGACGGACCGCCGCGACGGACTCAAGATACGGGCGACGGGCGATGGTCGGCATTGCTCCGTGTTAAGCCGGTTGCGGCTGAAACGTGAGAGGCTTCGACCTCGCCGCACCAGAGACGAAACGGAGGCATCCATGGACCCGAAGACCATGCGGGAGACGTCGCAAGACCGGCCCGACCAGCCTGATCAGCCCGACCAGCCCGAGGAACCGCCGCCCGAAAAGCCGGTGGAGCGCCCCCCGGAGGTGCCCGAAGGACCGCAGGAGACGCCCGGCCGCCCCGACGAGACACCGCCCGACGCGCCGGGCGAGATGCCGCAGCCGCCCGACGAGATACCCGTCAGCCCCCCCGACGAGGTTTGAGCGGGCATGGGGTCCCGCCCATCCGACCGGGATCGTGGCGCGATGACGGGGCCCGCCAGGCCGCGCCTTGTCCTGACGTCCTGAAGGAGCCGCGACGTGCCGGACCGTGAAGATGCAAGACGGCGGATCGAGGAACTTCGCGAGGCCATCGACCGGCATGACCGGCTCTATTACGTCGAAAACGCGCCCGAGATTTCGGATGCGGAGTACGACAGGCTGTTCGCCGAACTCGAGGAACTGGAGGAAGAGCACCCCGACCTCGTGACCGACGCCTCGCCCACGCGGCGGGTCGGGGTCGACCCGGTCTCGGAGCTTGGCGAGGTGCGGCACGTTACGCCGATGCTCAGCCTGCAAGCGGTGCGCGGGAAAGACGGGATCGCGGCCTTTCTCGACCGGCTTGCCGACGAGACGGACCAAAAGGCTCCCGAGGTCGTGGCCGAGCCGAAATTCGACGGATTGTCGGTGGAGGTCGTCTACGAGGATGGCCGGTTCGCGCGCGGCTCGACCCGGGGCGACGGCGAGACGGGCGAGGACATCAGCCACACGATGCGCACCATTCGGGCGCTGCCGCTGCGTCTGGCGCGCTCCGATGAGCTGGAGGGCCAACTGGCCGTGCGGGGCGAGGCGATCTTGCCGAAATCGAGCTTTCAGGCGCTCAACAAGGCCCGGGTGGAACGGGGGCAGGACCCGTTCGCCAACCCGCGCAATGCCGCGGCCGGCGTGCTGCGCCGTCAGGATCCCGCCGAGGCCGGGCGCACGCGCCTTGCCGTCACCTTCTACGATGCGACCGGCATTGACACCGACGCGGCGCCGACCCAGTGGGACCTGCTCGACCGTCTGCGCGATATGGGCCTGCCGGTGATCGGGGAGCGCAAGCGATGCGCCTCCCTCGACGATGCCGCCTCGTTTCACGAGGCGCAGGAGGCGGCCCGCGACGCGCTCGATTTCGAGATTGACGGGATCGTGCTCAAGCTCGACGCGCGCGCGGACCGAGAGGTGCTGGGCGTGCGCAGCCGTTCGCCCCGTTGGGCCATCGCCTGGAAGTTTCCGCCGCGCACCGAAGAAACCCGGATCGCCGATATCGTCGTCGGCGTCGGCCGCACCGGCGCGATGACGCCCGTGGCGCTGCTCGACCCGGTGGACGTGGGCGGCGTGACGGTGGCGCGCGCCACGCTGCACAATATCGAGGAGGTGCACCGCAAGGACCTCCGCGTGGGCGATACCGTCCGGATCGAGCGGGCGGGCGACGTGATCCCCGAGGTCGCCGAACGCGTGCCGCAGCCGGGCGTCGAGCGGTCCGATCCCTTCGAGATGCCGGACCAATGCCCCTCCTGCGGGGCCAAGGCGGAACGGCGCGGACCGCTGACCTATTGCCCCGCAGGCATCGCCTGTCCGGCGCAGCTGAAGGGGCGGCTGGTGCATTATGCCTCGCGCGAGGCGATGGATATCGAGGGGCTGGGAGAGCGGACCGCAAGGCAACTGGTCGAGCGCGGCCTCGTCGCGGATATCGCGGATCTCTATGACCTGTCGGCAGCGGATCTCGCAAAGCTCGACGGGTTCGCCGAAAAATCCGCCGAGACCCTTCACGACGCGATCCATGACCGGCGGGACGTGCCGCTCGACCGGTTCCTCGTGGCGCTCGGGATAAGGCATGTCGGCCGCGACGCGGCGCGGCGGCTCGCACAGGCCTTTGGGACGCTCGATGCGCTGCGGGCAGCCTCCGGGGCGGAGATCGAGGATATCGACGGGATCGGCGCGGAGACCGCCGAAAGCGTCGCCGCCTTCTTTTCTGAGGAGAAGAACGGCGAGGTGATCGACCGGCTGCTCGCCGCCGGGGTCTCGCCCGACCCCATGGCGCGAAAGGGCGACGCGCTCGAGGGCCGGACCTTCGTGCTGACGGGCGCGTTGGAAAACTGGACCCGAGAGGAAGCGACCGAGGAGATCGAACGCCGCGGCGGTCGCGTGACATCCAGCGTAAGCGGGCGGACCGATTACGTGGTGGCCGGGTCCGATCCCGGCTCGAAGCTCGACGATGCGCGCGAGGAAGGCGTCGAGGTGCTGGACGAGGACGCCTTCGCCAGGATGCTGAACTGAGGGAAAGGGGCGGGGATGCCGGTCCATAACAGCGAAATCGCGGCCATGTTCGACCATGTCGCCGACCTGCTGGAGGTGCAGGACGCCAACCCGTTCCGGGTCCGCGCCTATCGCAACGCCGCCGACACCATCCGCGACCAGAGCCGGTCGGTCGCGAGCATGGTGGAGGAGGGGGAGGACCTGTCCGAGCTTCCCGATATCGGGGAGGATCTGGCGGGCAAGATCGGCGAGATGGTCCGCACGGGAAACCTTTCGCTGCTCGACGAGCTGTCCGAGGACGTGCCCGAGGCCATCGTCGAGGCCACGCGCATTCCCGGCATCGGGCCGAAACGCGCGCGGGCGCTGTTCGAGGCGCTCGACCTCGGATCGATCGACGATCTGAAGACCGCCGCCAAGGCGGGCCGGATCGCCGATATCGAGGGCTTCGGGGAAAAGACCGAGGCGAGGATACGCGAAGAACTGGAAAAGGGCGACATCACCGAGCGGCGTTTCCGGCTGGATGTGGCCGAGGATTTCGCCGAGCCGCTGGTGGCATGGATCCGCGAGATCGACGGCGTGGACCGCGCCGAGATCGCCGGCAGCTATCGCCGCCGGAAGGAGACCGTGGGCGATCTGGATATCCTCGCCGCCGGTGAGGATGGCGGCGCGATCATCGACCGTTTCACCGAATACGACGAGGTCGAGGAAGTGGTCTCGAAGGGCAAGACGCGCTCGACCGTGCGGCTGCGGTCCGGGTTGAACGTCGATCTGCGCGTCATCCCCGAGGCCAGCTGGGGCGCGGCCATGCATTACTTCACCGGCTCGAAGGCCCATAACATCGAAGGCCGCAGGCGGGCGCAGGACAGGGACCTGAAGCTCAACGAGTACGGGATTTTCGACGGCGAGAAACGCATCGCGGGCGCGAGCGAGGAAGAGGTCTACGACGCCATCGGCCTGCCCCTGATCCCGCCCGTGCTGCGCGAGAACCGGGGCGAGATCGAGGCGGCGGAGAAGGGCGAACTGCCCGACCTGATCACCCGGGATGACCTGAAGGGCGATCTGCACACTCATACCGACGCCTCGGACGGTAAAAACACGCTTCGCGAAATGGCGGAGGCGGCGCAGGATCTGGGCTACGAATACCTCGCCATCACCGACCATTCCAGAAGCCAGACCCAGGCCGGCGGGTTGAGCGAGGAAGACCTCGAGGCGCAGATCGACGAGATCGCCGGTCTCAACGAGGATTTCGACGGCTTTCGCCTGCTGGCCGGCTGCGAGGTGGACATTCTCGGGGACGGGCGTCTCGATTTTCCCGACGAGTTGCTGGAAAAACTCGACCTTGTCGTCGCCTCCGTCCATTCGAAATTCGCCCTCGACGAGGACACGCAGACCAGGCGCATCATCCGCGCCATGGAAAACCCCTGCGTGCATATCATCGGCCACCCCACCGGGCGGCAGATCGGCCTGCGCCGGGCCTTCGACGTCGACATGGAACGCCTCGTGGATGCCGCGAAGGACACGGGCTGCGTGCTGGAACTGAACGCCAATCCGATCCGGCTGGATCTCAAGGACGTGCATTGTCGCATGGCGGCCGAGGCCGGCGTGAAGATCGCCATCTCGACGGACGCCCATTCCACCGGGGGGCTGGGCAACATCCGCTATGGCGTGGACCAGGCGCGGCGCGGCTGGCTGTCGGCGGCGGATGTGGTCAATTCGCGGGGCTGGAGCGATCTGTCCCGGATGCTGCGGCGCTGAGGGACGAAAACCGCGTCAGCGCCGCGCCCGTGTGGACGTCACCTCGATCTCGAGCGCGTCATCGGCGTCGACGATCTCCACATCGGCCGACCCGTCCTCGCGCGCCCGGAACATCAGGCTGGCGTGGCAGTCACCCACGGGCAGGCCGGTCACCTCGAGCCAGTCGAGACCGGCCGGCAGGACCGGATCGGCGATGCGTAGGCGCGAGTTCCGGGCATCGATCCCGATGCCGAGGCAGGCATTCAGGCACAGAAAGGCCGATCCCGCGGCCCATGCCTGCGGCGCGCAGGCGGAGGGGAAGGCGACGGGTTGCGCGGTTTCCTGGCGCGAGAGGCCGCACCACAGCTCGGGCAGCCGATGCTCGGGGAAATGGCAGCTCGCGTCGAAGAGTTCGGTCGTGATCTGCCGGGCAAGCGCGGTGTGGCCGCAGGCCGCCGCGCCGGCGGCGATCAGGCTGTTGTCGTGGGGCCAGACGCTGCCGTTGTGATAGCCCATCGGATTGAACCGCGCGCCGTCAGTGGCGACAGTGCGAATGCCCCATCCCGACAGCATCCGGGCGTCTGTCAGGGTCGGGAAAAGCCGCGGGAGCCGATGCGGCAGGGCCGCGCCGAAAAACGGCAAGTGGCCCGCGTTCGAGGTCGAGACGCGGACCGGCTGATCGTCGGAGTCGAGCGCGATGCAATAGGTGCCGAGGGTGTCGTCCCAATAGGCCGCGTCGATCTGTTCGACCAGCGTATCGGCGCGCTCGTGCAACGCCTTGGCGTCGTCCTCCGTGTCGAAGGCCGCAAACAGCTCGGCCGCGGCGCGCAGGGCGGCAACGTGATAGCCCTGCACCTCGACCAGCGCGACAGGGCTGACGCAGAGCGTGCCATCGGCATGAAAGACCGCGTCCTCGGAATCCTTCCAGCCCTGGTTCTTGAGGCCGGTCTCGGCGGAGCGCGCGTATTCGATGAACCCGTCGCCGTCGCGATCCCCGTAGACCGTGGCCCAGTCCATCGCGGCACGGATCGCGGGAAGCAGACGGTGCAGCCGGTCGCGGTCGCCCGTGCGCGTCCAGTAGGCATGGGCCAGCACGACAAAGAGCAGGGTCTGGTCGATGCCGCCGTAATAGTGGTGGAACGGCACCGCCCCGGTGCGCGCAAGCTCGCCGTTGCGGTGCTCGTGCAGGATCTTGCCGGGCTCCGCGTCGCAGAACGCGTCGACCTTCGTCGCCTGCGTTGCCGCAAGGAAATCGAGCACACCCGCGGCGATCCCGGCGTCGAGCCAGAGCGTCTGCAGCGCCGCGATCAGGCCGTCACGGCCGAAAGGCACCGAGAACCACGGCACGCCCGCGTAAGGGTAGGGACCGGTCGGAAGATCGGCCGTCAGGATGGCGAGGTCCGAGGCCGAGCGCGACAGCCACGCGTCGAAGGACGGCCGGGAGGTTCTGATCCGCCTCAGCCGGTCGATCCGGTCGTTCATCCGCGCGGTGATGGCGGTCTTCGCCTCCGCGAAAGAGGGCGTGGGATGCGTCGGGTCCTGCCACCCGTGCCGTGCCCCGACATCCTCCGCGCCGGTGTCTCTCTCGCGCGCCTCCTCGGAGACATGGACGGTGCAGCTGATCTGGCGCCGCGCCTTTGGAGGCAGCGACAGCTCTACATGGGCGCGCCCCGAGTCGAAACGGGGGGCGGGGTCGAGCCGGACCCGTGTCGACAGGGTCCTGCCGTCGGCTGTGGCATATCCAAAACGGATCTCGCTGCCCTCGAACGCGGTGGGCAGGGCGTCGCCGCGTTCGGTGGGTTCGGCGCCGCGTATCTCGAAGATGTCGCGAAAGTCCGCCCAGCACTCGATCACGATATCGAGCTCCGCTGTCTCCGTTCCGTAGTTGCTGATCTCGATCTGGTCATAGAGCCCGTCCGACAGGAAACGCTCCCGGCGGATATGAAGCTCGAAATCCAGAAACTCGGTTCCCAGCCTGTCGGTAAGCCGGGAATTGGCCAGATCGCTGCGAAAGCCCGCATCATCGGGCCGCGCATCGTGGCCCAGTTCGATCAGGCCGGTGCCGTTGATCGACAGCGACAGGCGCGACAGGTAGCGCGTGTCGCGAAAGAACAGCCCGTCCTTCGAGCGTGCTTCGGCAACGGTCGCGTCGCGGGCGTTGATCTCGCCGCTGGCCGGAAAGACGGCGAAGAGATCGCCGTCCTTCAGCACATGGAAATCATGTCGCGTGTCCGGTCCGAACCGATTGGGGACGACCTGCTCGTTTGTCATTCAGTCCTCTTTGTCAGGCGCGCCCGTCTGCCGGTGGCGGGTCGCTCCATTCAGTCCTTGCAGGCCACCGGCGCGGGCCTGTCGCGGGGCGGGGACAGGGCGCGCCCGAGGCGCCGTGTCCCCGGAGCCGGATCACCACCTGTCAGCCGGCGTTGCACCTCCGCCGCCGCGTCGGGCCTGGCGCGCGCCGAGATCAGGCGCTCGTACAGGTCGAGATAGTCCTCCGCCATCCTGCCGCTGCTGAACCTCTGCTCGAAGCGCTTGCGGATCTGCATCCGGTCCAGACGCCCCACGTCCGAGATGGCCGACAGCGCCTCGTCGACGGACCCGACGATCCGCCCGGTCACGCCATCGTCGATCACCTCGGGCACCGAGCCGCAGGGATAGGCGATCACCGGCGTGCCGCAGGCCATCGCCTCGATCATCACCAGCCCGAAGGGTTCCGGCCAGCGGATCGGAAACACGAGCGCCCGCGCGCCGTTCAGGAACTCCGTCTTCTGCGCGTCGCCGATCTCACCGACATATTCGATCTGCCTTCCATCGACCTGCGGCTTGATCGCCTGCTCCCAGTAGGGCCTGTCGAAGGAGTTTATCCGCGCGGCGATCTTGAGCGGCAGTTTCGCGCGGCGGGCGATCTCGATGGCGGTGTCGATCCCCTTGTCGGGCGCGATCCGGCCAAGAAAGGCGAGATAGCCGCCATGTCCCTTGCCGGTCTCGCCGGGCCGGTGACGGAAAAGGTCGAGCGGAAATCCGTGCTGGATCGTCGCCACCCAGTTCGCGTCTGGCAGCGGGCGCCTCTGGGCCTCCGAGATCGAGACCATCGGGAATTCCCGGTACCTGCGGAAGAAATGCGGCAGGCCCACATGGTCGAGACGCGAATGGGCGGTGGTCACGGTCTTGTCGGCGAGATCCTCGAAGATCGGGAAATGCAGCAATTCGGTGTGGAAATGGAGGATGTCGAACCGGTTCGCCATGCGACGGACGCGATCGAGCATCAGGATGGTGTCGGCGATGCCCTCGGTCAGCCGTTCGTCGGTCAGCAGGGAACGGTCCCGACAGACGACGAGATTTGCGTTCACCCGGCTTTCGCCATTGGCGAAGACCGTGACCTGGTGGCCCTTGGCGCTGAGCGCGTCGGCAAGGCTTGAAACGACCCGCTCGGTGCCGCCGTAGCGTCTTGGCGGCACGGCCTCCATGAGCGGCGCAATGAGTGCTACGCGCAATTCCTACACCCCCCTTGTGAGTTTGAATGCGATCATGAGCGACGAGCGTCGGACGAACGACGCGGCCCGGCATTAACCGGCGCTAATGCGCCCGAGGCGCGTTGCCCGATTATGGATGTCGCCGCTGCGGTGCCGGCTTGTCCCCCGGCTTGTCCCAATGCCCGGCAGCGGCGCGGCAGGTCCCGGTTCCCCGGCCTGCCGCTTTCCACACCCACCCATCGCAAACAGCGCAAACCGGAGGAAACAATGACCGATACCGAAGCGCAGACCCCGGCACGGACGGGACAGAGCGGCAAAGGTTCCACCGACGACGACAGGGCCCTGACGCCGTTCTGGATGCTCCGCAACGAGGTCGACGATCTGTTCGACGACTTCTTCAGGACCGGTTGGAGCGGCTGGCCCATGCACCGGCGCCGCGCGCGCGGCGCTGCGCCGCGCGGGCTGGACGTCGCCCCGTCGCTCGGCATCCCTTCCCTTGACGTGATCGACAAGGAAAACGAGGTCAAACTCGTCGCCGACCTGCCCGGACTGTCCGAAGACGACATCGACGTTCAGGTCACCGACAGCATGCTGATCATCAGCGGCGAAAAGAAGGAAGTCCTCGAGGAGGGCGACGAGGACGGCGAGCGATATGTCTCGGAACGACGCTTTGGCAGTTTCGCGCGGCGCATCGCCTTGCCCGAAGGCATCGATCAGGACAAGATCGACGCCACGTTCCGCAACGGCGTGCTCACGGTGCGCCTGCCCAAGACGCCGGAGGCGCAGCACCCAGCCCGCAAGATCAAGGTGAAGGCGGGAACCTGAGGCGGCCTGACGGCCCGGTGTGCCCCTGGGCGCGCCGGGTCAGGTCCCGACCGCGTCGCAGTCAACAGGCGTATCCTCACAACGGATCGCCTCCAGTTCGGGCACGTCGAGCGCGCACTCCGCCAGCGCCGCCCGCATCGCGCGGCGCAGCACCTCTTCGTGGGTGGGGTGGTAGGCGGGCATCCGCAACAGGTCCCGCAGGTCCTTGCCCTGTCCGATGGCATGGGCCAGCAGATGCGCCAGATGCTCGGCCTCGGGCGCCGCGATCGCCGCGCCAAGGATGCGTGCACTGCTTTTCTCGGCATAGATGCGGATCGCGCCGCCCTGTCCGCGTTGCAGCATGGTGCGCCCGGCCTCGTCGAATGAGGCCTGTCCCGTGGCGATCTCGTCCCTGCGGTCCTGCAGCGTATCCCACGTCGCCCCGACCAGCGCGATCTGCGGTTCGCAGAACACCATCCGCAGGGGCGTGCGGCGGTCGAAAACGGCGTCTTCGCCGCGCGCCGCGAAATACCCCGCGACACGGCCTTCGTCCGAGGCCTCGTGCAGCAGACCGGGACCGAGCCCCGCATCCCCCGCGAAATAGACCCGCGCACCCGGCGGGTTGAGCCGCCCCTCGGGCAGATCGGCCCGCCCGTCCTTCCGCAGAGTGACACCCGCCAGATCGAGCCCCAGACCGTCGATATTGGGCCGCCGTCCCATTGCGACGAGCAGCAGATCGACCTCCGTTTCGCCCTCCGTTTCATCGTTGGCCCATTGCATCGTGATGGCGTGTCCGACCTTTTCGACGAGCTCCGCCTCGGCGTTGACGATGGTCATCTCCGCCGAAAGCGCTTCGCGCAGGCGGGGCAGGAGCCCGGGGTCGGTCAGCCCGCCGATCGAGTGCGCGGGGTCGAAACCGGTGACCTCGACGCCGAGGCGGGCCAGCGCCTGCCCAAGCTCCAACCCGACGGGCCCGAGCCCGATCACGGCCATGCGGCGCGGCAGATGCCGCAGCTCGAAGATATCGTCCGAGGTCAGGAGTCGGGCCCCGAACCGCTCGCGCCACCCCGGCGGCACCACGGGGCGCGATCCGGTCGTGACGATCGTGGTCCGGGGACGGAACCACGCGTCACCAGCCCGCAGCACGGCACCGGTCTCGAATACCGGGGCATGCGCCACGAGATGCGTGTCGCGCCAGTCGGACATGCCGCCGAGGACTTCATCGACAAGGACGTCGCGCAATTTGCGTGTCTCCTGGAGCACCCGGCCCGAGTCGATCCGCAGTCCCGCGCCGCCCACGATCCCCAGCGCCTCGAAATCGTGCCTGCGGTGAAAGTCATGGGCCGATTGCAAAAGCGCCTTGGACGGCATGCACGCCACCCGCGCGCAACTGGTGCCATGGGGGCCGGGGTCGAATACCCGGTAGCTGTCAGTCACCTTCGCGACCTCGGAGCGTGCCGAGAGCCCGGCGGTGCCCGCGCCGATGATCGCGACGTCGATTTCCGTGGCGGGGCTTTCCGTTGCAGCGGGCGCGTCCGCGCTCATCGCCGGCTCGGTTTCGTCGCGGGATCGAATTCCATCGTGCCGATCCGGCGCACGGTGCTGGCCTGCGGACCGATGGCGCTTTCGCCGGTCTGCACGACAAGCTCGACGGGGTCGCGCGGCTGCAGATCGTCGAAACTGCCGTCGGTGACGCTGTTGCGGTGGAAATAGATCAGGCGGTTGTCGGTCGCGATGATCTGGCCGAAATCCTCGTCGTGGCGGATCTCGACGATCTTGCCCTGAAGCGGTCCGTCATGGGTCTTGACCTCACCCTTGATCTGGTCCTTCCAGCGTTTCAGCTCGGTCGCCATGGCGGCAAAGGCATCGCGGACGGCGACGCGCAGGTGTTCGTGTTCTGCCACGTCGTTCTGATCGTGGCGCACGACAAGCTCCTGTCCGGGCACGCGTACCTCGACCGTGACCTCGTAGAGATTGCCCTTGCGCTGGCTCTGGTGCGGCGCGCGGATATAGACATGGCAACTGGTGATCCCGTCGTAGAAGGTTTCCAGCTGCGCGGCCTTTTCGTGGACAAGGTCCTTGATCTCGTCGCTGGGCTCGACATGTCGGAACGCGATTTCGATGGGGGTCTGCATCTGACGTCTCTTTTCGCCTCTCGCTGTGGCTCGCAGGGGCAGGGAACTCCGGCTCCCTCCGACAACCAGCATGCCCGTCCCGGTCCCGGCCGCGCCTTAGCATGTGTTAAGGCGCGACGGCTTTCCGGTGGCTAACCGTCGGTAAAGCGCGCTGGCCGACCTGCGGAAACGCCGTCGGGTAGCGCTTCTGACCGGAAAGGAAAAACGTCCGTGAAACTGGATCATGGCACATGGGTCGTCGTCGCAGACGGCGAGAAATACCTGCTTCTTCACAACAAGGGCGACCGAGACTTCCTGCATCTCGAGGTGATCGACCAGGAAAACAGCCCCAACGCGCCCGCGCGGGAGCTTTCGACCGACCGGCCCGGCCGCCAGCACGACGCCAAGCGCGACCTCGGCGGCAGCGGCAATGTCGCGGCCTGGGGGACCAGCGCGATGGAAGAAACCGACTGGCATCGCGTCGAGGAGGCGCGCTTTGCCAAGCATGTCGCGGAAAAGCTGGGACAGCTGGCGGCCGCGGGGCGCTTCGACAGGCTCGTCGTGATTGCCGATCCCCGCTCGCTCGGAGAGTTCCGCAGCGCCTGTGACGCGAGCCTCAAGGCCAGGATCGTCGCCGAGATCGACAAGGATCTCACGAACCTGCCGCTTGACAAGATGGAGGCGTCGATCACCGCCTATGGCGCTGACTGACCCTCGCGCTGTCCCTCGAGATCGCCGATCAGGTCCTGCATGAGCGCGATCTCGCGGCGCTGCGTGTCGATGATCTCGTCTGCCAGTTCGCGGACCCGCGGATCGGTGATCCGCGCGCGTTCGCTGGTCAGGATGGCGATGGAATGGTGCGGGATCATGGCCTGCATCCACGCCACGTCATCCACCATGCGCTGGCTGCGCAGCATGTAGACGGAACCCGCGAAGATCGCCGCCGCCCCGACGAAGATCGCTATGTTCACCGCGCGGCTGGAATACATCGACAGCATGTAGGCCAGCATGATGATCGCCATGCCCGCGCCCATGTAAAGCGCCATCCACGCGCGTGTCTGGCTCCAGTAGACGTGATCGAGGATGTAGGTGTTGAGATACATCATCCCGTACATGGCCACGGTCGAGGTCGCGATCATCGCCGCGAATCTGAGATAGCTCATGTCGGTTGCTCCCTGTTCGGCAGGCGGGCCATGCGCCACCCGACGGGCCGGTTGGCTCGGCAGGTTCGCCCGGCATGGTGGCCCGACGCGCCCCGTGCCCTTGCCCTTGCCCGTGCCCGGCCCGCAAGGCCGGCGGGCGCGGGGCGCAAGGCAACGGACGGGTCACCCGCCTGCCGTGGATGTCTCGGGCCCTGTCCCGCCTCAGGTCGTGGCCTGATCGTCGAGCAGGAAGGTGATCTTGGCATTCACGCGGTAGCTCGTGATCTTCCCGTCGCTGACCGCGGCGTTCATTTCCTTGATGTAGACGGACTTGATGTTCCGCACGGACTCGGAGGCTTTCGTCACGGCCGCGGCCGCGGCAGCGTCGAAGCTGTCCGGGGATTCCGCGAGAACTTCGATAACCTTGAGCATCGACATGGTTGGTCTCCTTCCTTCGGTTCCTGCTGGCGAGGGGGGCCCCGGCGCAGCACGTGCCAACCTGAAGGAGCGGTGGGAGGCCTGCATTTACCTCGGTAAAGTCATGCCCGGCCCGGCTCGGCGGTCCTTGCGCCGCGCACCCAGGCGATCCAGGCCTGGCCTAGCAGGAGCGGCAAGACGCTGGCGGCGGACGCAAGCGCCAGAGCGGACTGTGCCGGCGGCTCCAGCTTGAGCAGCCCCGAAAGCCCCGGCAGCCACAGCGCGGAGGCGATCAGCGCAAGGCAGATCGTGATCGCACCCCAGACATAGCGGTTGCGCGACACGTCGTTCAGAATCGGCCCGGTCTTGGGGTCGCGCAGGTTGAAGACGTTCCACAGATGCCCCAGCGACAGCGTCAGGAAGGCCACGGTGACGGCCGCCCCGGTCTCCAGCTCCAGCCAGAAAAGCGCGAGGACGAAGGCGCCGAGGATCGCCACCGTCAGGAACGCGCCCAGCATGGCGGTGTCCACCCAGCTCGCGCGGTTGACGATCGGCTCGTCCGGGTCGCGGGGCGGGTCCTCCAGAACGGCGTCGCTGCCGGGGCCGAGGCCAAGGGCGAGCGCGGGAAACACGCCCGTCACCACGTTGAGAAAGAGGATCTGCAAGGGCAGGAGCGGTGTCGGAAGACCCGCTCCCACGGCAAGGCCCACGACGAGCAACTGGCTGACATTGCACGACATAAGGTAGACGGCGAAGTTGCGGATATTGCCGAAGATCACCCGGCCCTCGCGCATCGCCTCGAGGATCGTGGGAAAGCGATCGTCGCGCAGCACCATGCGGGCGGCTTCCTTGGCGACCTCGGTGCCGCGCTGGCCCATGGCGATGCCGATATCGGCCTTCTTGAGCGCCGGCGCATCGTTGACCCCGTCGCCCGTCATCGCCACGACATGCCCGGCCTTCTGAAAGAGTGTCACAAGCGTCAGCTTGGTTTCTGGCGACACGCGGGCGAAGACATCGGTGCGCATGATCTGCTCCAGCCGGTCCTCGTCCAACGCATCCACGTCGAGATCGGCCAGATCGGTGCCCTCCATCACCTTCAGTTCGCCGTCTCCGAGGCCGGCATGGCGGGCGATGGTCTGGGCCGTGTCGGCATGATCGCCGGTCAGCATGACCACCCGAACGCCGGCGGTCCGGCAGGATTGGATCGCCTCGGGAACATCGTCGCGCACAGGGTCGAGAAGGCAGACGAGGCCGATCAGATGCAGGTCGCCGTAGGGCTCCGCCCCGTCGTCGGAGACATGCTTCATCGCCAGCGCCAGCAGACGCAGACCGTCCTGTGCGGCCTCGGTGTTGCGGTCGAGCCAGCGTTGCCTTGCTTCGTCGTCGAGCGCCTCTGTCCCGCCGCCGCCGGTCAAGACCTCGGAGCAGACGTCGAGCACCGCCTCGGGCGCGCCCTTGACCGCCACGAGGTAGCGATCACCATCCTCGTGCACGGTGGCCATCATCTTGAGGTCGGGATCGAAGGCGTGCTCCCGCGTCTCGGGCAGGTCCGTGGCCAGGTCGTCGCGCCCGAGTTGGGCCTTTTGCGCGACGGACAGCAGCGCCACCTCCATCGGGTCGCCGGCGTGCTCGGTCGCGTCACCGTCCTCGTCACCGTCCTTGTCACTGGCGCCTGTCTCGGCATTGGTGCAGAGCGCGCCCACCTTCAGCGCCCAGGCGAGGCGGTCGTCGTCTTCTGGCGCCAGCGGCTCGTCGCCCTCGCGGCGGAACGGATCGTCGCCATCCGTGTCCACCTCGATTTCGGCATCGTCGAGCAGGTAGCGCACGACCGTCATCCGGTTTTCCGTCAGCGTGCCGGTCTTGTCGGTCAGGATAACCGTGGTCGCGCCCAGCGTTTCGACGGAAGAAAGCTGCGTGATCAGCGCGTTGCGCGCGCTCATCCGCCACATCCCCCGCGCCAGGCTGAGCGTGGCGACGATGGGCAGCCCCTCGGGCACCGAGGCCACGGCGAGCGCGACACCCGTCTGGATCATCGCCGTGAGGTCCGAGCCGCGCAGCACGCCCGCGCCGATCGCAAGGGCCGCCAGCCCCACCGACAGCCAGACGAGGCGATGCCCGAGATGGTCGAGCCGCTGCTCGAGCGGGGTGCCATCGGCCTCGGCGCTTTGGGCCAGGTCGCTGATGCGCCCGATCTCGGTGTCCATCGCGGTTGCCACGACAATGCCTGCGCCAGAGCCTTGCGTGATCGCCGTGCCCTTGAAGACCATGTTGGCGCGGTCGCCGACCTCCGTGTCCTCGTCGATGGCGTCGGTGGATTTCTCGACGGAGGTGGATTCCCCGGTCAGCACGGACTCGTCGACCTGCAGATTGGCCGTCTCGATCAGCCTGAGGTCCGCCGTGACGATGTCGCCCGCCTCCAGCACGACCAGATCGCCCGGCACGACATCGCGCGCGTCGATCACCTTGTCGCGACCGCCCCGGCGCACGCGGGTGCGCACGTCGGCGATCTTCATCAGCGCCTCCATCGACCGCGCCGCGCGCAGTTCGGTGAAGAAGCCGATGGCGGCGTTGATGAACAGAAGCGCCACGATGGCGATACCCTCGGCCAGTTCGCCGAAGGCGAAGGACAGGCCGGCCGCGAAGGCCAGCAGCCAGACGATCGCGCTCTGGAACTGGTTGCCCAGAATGGCGAGCAGGCTCCGGCGCTTCTGCCGCTGCAGCGTGTTGGGGCCGTGCGACTTGAGACGCGACCGGGCTTCCTTGTCGGAGAGGCCGCTGTCGGCATCCGCGTCGAGGCGCGCGATCACGTCCTCGACGGGCAGCGCGAAGGGACATCTGACATCATGTTTCGCCACGCTTGCCTACCTCTTCGCCGGTTGTCCGATCACGGTCCGTCCGCGCCCCGGCGCGACCCCGGGCCGTCCGCGCCCTGGCGCGGCCCCGGGCATGGAGGCGGCGGGCATGGAGGCGGCGGGCATGTCTGTCTGCGGCACCCGTGCCTGACGGGACTGCGTTTGCATCAAGGGGTAGGGGTGTTCGCGGGATCGTTCAAGAGATGGCCGCCGGCTGTCGGGTGCAACCTGCCGAGACCGCAAGACCGACCGACGAACAGATCCGCCCGAGACCGCTGCGCGGGGTTCGGGCATTACGCGGCCGCCCCCGCTTCGGACAGCCAGTCGTCCGCCTCGGCCTCGCGGCTTGTCGGGAAGAATTGCATTTCGGCCTTCGCGAAGGGGGCCGCCAACGTCGTTCCCCAGTCTTCCAGATCGGTTTCGCCGATGACGGCGATGCGCCCGAAATCGCCACGGTGCCCGAGATCGAATCGCAGCTCGCGCCAGAGCGCGCCCATCTCCCATCCCCGGAAGTCCTCGAGCCGGAGCATCACCCGCAGCGGCCCTCGGGAAAGCTCCATGGCATGCTCGATCTCGGGGATGGCATGGTCGTAATCCCGGGCCGACAGCACGCCCGAGGCACGCACCACGATCCTGTCGCGGTCCCTGTCATGTTCGATCGTGATCATGCTTCGCCCCCCATCTCTCGGTGTCCGTTCAGGCCCAGGGCCAGCGCGATTTCCGAGGCGCCCAGGAACAGCAGGTCGATGCCCAGCAGGAGCCCGAGCGCCCAGGCCGCCGTTTGCGGCAGACCGACGGCCAGCACCACGCCCAGCACCAGCGACAGCGCGCCCGCGGCCGCAAGCCAGCCGCGCCCCCGGACCCCGAAAAGGCCCGGCGCGACCCGCCCCGCCGGTCGCATCCTCCAGGCGGCATAGAGCTTGAGGACGCCTCCGATCAGGAAATAGGTCGCCAGCACGGCGGTCAGCACCACGACGCCCTGCAACGGGTAGAGCAACAGCACCGCGCCGCCCGCCAGCGAGACCGTGCCGAAAAGCACCGTCCACCAGCGCGGCCCGACATCGCCGCCGAAGAGGCCGCGGACGATCTGCACCGCCCCGAGCACCGCCAGCATCGCCCCGAACAGAAGTTCCGCCGTCAGCGTCAGCACGAAGGGCGAGGCGATCCCGATGGCACCCAGCGCGATGCTCGCCAGCCCCGCGACCCACAGCCACAGCTTGAGGCGGCGGATCTCCTGCGGGGATGTATCGGGCATGTCCTGGCGGCTCATGGCATCCTCTGTCGTGACCCGCGTCCGTGGCTGGCGGTGCGGATGGGGGCAGGGCGCGCGGTCACGCGCCCCCGGCGCCGTCGCTCATGTTCTTGAGCATGAAGGTCGGCTCGCCCATGCGCTCGAGCAGCGACAACTGCTGCGCCAGCCAGTCCTTGTGGCCTTCCTCGTCCATCAGGATTTCCTCGAACAGCACCCGGGTGCCGATATCGCGATCCTCGTCGGCCGCCTTGGCGGCTTCGGCGTAGAAGGCGATGGCGCCCTTTTCCTCCTCCAGATCGGCGGCGAAGAGATCGCCCAGCGCCTCGGCCCGCTTGGGCGGCTTGGCGGCTTCGATCACGGGATCGCCCTGGAGATAGAGGATGCGGTCGATGAAGCGACCCGCATGGCCAAGCTCCTCGTTCATCTCTTCGCGCATTTTCTCGGCCAGCGCGTCGAGGCCCCAGTCCTCGATGACATGGGCGTGCAGCAGATACTGGTGGATCGCCGTCATCTCCATGGCCAGAGCCTTCTGAAGGTTCTCGACGCTGCGGGTCTGGTTGGTCATTTCAATCTCCTGTCTCGTTGTCGTTACTTATCGCCAAGGTCGCATCGTCCCAGGCACTGGCGAGGTCGGACCAGCCGGTCTGGACGCCGTCCATCAGGTCGCCCCATGCGGTGCCGGCGCCCTGCGACAGGGCGCCATAGGCCTCGCTCAGCCCGTTGCGCTGTTCGCGGAGCGCGCTGAGCGCGGCGGAGGTCCGTTCCTGCGTCGCCTCCGACATGCCGGCCCATTCCTCGCGCACGCGCGTCTCGGTTTCCTCGATCCGTTCGTCGAGCCGCGCCAGCGTCACCTCCATGCGCGCCAGCGCCTCGTCGCGCTGCTCGGCGGAGTAGTCGCCGATCGTGTCGAACGCGTCCGAGAACTCCGCCTGAACGTCATCGACGGTGGTCTCTTCGGCGGTCGTTTCGGTATCGGATTGCTGGGTCCATGCCGCGTTCGGAACCGCGACCGAGACCGCGCCGAGACATCCGGCGACAAGGACGGGCGCGATGCGCGGTCTTGCCTGTCTCGCCCCCATCAGCTGAACCTCTCGGTCGCCTTCTTCACCGCGTTGCCCAGGTCGTCCCAGGCCTTTTCCACGCCGGCCTTGAAGTCCTTCCAGGCGTCGCCGCTGGCGTCGTTGAGTTCCTCCAGCTTGGCTTGCGCGTCTTGCTGTTTTTCCTGCAACTCATCGATCTGCTTGTCGTACTCGATACGGGCGTCAGCGCTGGCTTCGGCCGCCTTGGCCTGCAGCTTGTCGATCTCGGCGCGCCATTGGTCGAGGCGCGCCTCGAGTTTCTGGCGGTAGGCGCTCTTTTCATCCATCGCGGTGTCTCCTTTGTCGTTTTCGGTGGCGATAACGGTCTTGCCTCTGGGAATGGCCATGGTCACACCGGCGTCGCCTGTTTCGATTTCGCGCTCTTGGCGAGCTTTTCGGCGCCCTTCTTGCCGGCTTCGACCTCGGCATCCGTCACGCGGGCGGCGCAGCGCGAACACAGCTCGACCCATTCCTGCATGTCCTGGGCCATCCGCCGAAGCGATCCTTGCTGCCATTCGGCCATGGCGCGCATCGCCGCCGTGGGGTCGGCGCCTCCGCCGCCCTCTCCGTTCAGCTTGCGCACCGCCTCCACCGCCTGCCGCGTGGCCTCGTGGCGGCGTTCGAACCAGGCTTTGGAAAACGCTTCGGTCTCTTCGAGAATCGCGTCCTGCGCCTTCCAGAACTGTTCCATCTGCGGCTCGTTCAGCGGGGCGGCCGCGAACAGGCCGCGCGTGCGCTCCATGAGGTCTTCGGTCACCAGGCCGCCGGTGGTCTTCGATTCGTTTGCCATGTCGTCCCTCCGGGGATTGCTCGGGCTCGGCGTCATTTGGGCCAGCCGGGAGGTGCCGCTGCATTAACCTCGGTAAAGCACGCGGACGGCACGGTTTCCGGAGAGGTGACCGCGTGTTTCATGGCTTTGTTTCCAAATGCGAAACGCTCATCGATGACCGGCGGGCAGGGCGCGCCGGGCGGCCGCGCCCCTGTTGTGCGCCTCCAAGCGGCGGCGAGACGAGCCACCCCACTTTTTGCAATAATTGTCACATGAAAGCTTTGTGTGTATGGTACGAGCGAACGGATGCGGCGCGCCACGGTCGGCAAAGGGTCGTCCTTCTGCCCGCCGCGTCGCGTTCTTCGTGACGCTGGGGGGTGGGTGACTTTTCCAGCAGATATTGGAACCTGGGAAGGCTTGCTGCCTTGTCCTTTCATCGGTGGTAAAGTGCGAACGGAGGACGCCATGCATCAGACGTCGGACTGCGCAGGTTTGTCGGAGAGGCACAGGCCCGTTGGCCTTGGGTTGGGTTCGGACGCCCATTCCGCGTTCTGTGCCCTGATCGACGGGCACCGAATGGAGCGGCGGGCGGGCACCATCATCACGCTGGAGGGCGAGGGCGAGGGCGACGGCAATGGCGACGGCACGGTCTACTTCGTCCTGTCCGGCTGGCTGATCTCGTCGAAATCCACGCTCGATGGCCACCGCCAGATCGTGGACGTCATGCTTCCCGGCGATTCGCTCGATCCGGGCTCGGCGGGCGGCGACATGAGCGCCATCGAGATCCAGGCCCTCACCGATACGACGCTGGCGGTCATCGAGGGACGCGACTGGACCCGGCTGCTCAACCAGCACCCCGATATCGGCCGGGCCGTCAATCGCGCCGGGAAGGCCGCGACCTGGCGCATGTGCGAGCGCATGCTGCGTCTGGGCAAGGGCAGCGCGGAAAGCATCATCGCCTTCACGCTCTGCGAGCTGTGCCTGAGGTCGACGGATCATGGCCTCATCGCGGGCCGAAAGTTCCACATCCCGATGACCCAGCAGCAGCTGGGCGATCTTTGCGGCCTGTCGGCGGTGCATGTCTGCCGCACGCTCCGGCGGCTGGAGCGCAACGGGATTCTCACCGTCACCGATCACATGGACATCGTGGTCGATGATCTCGATACCCTGACCGAGATCGCCGAGATCGACCCTGACACGCTCCGTCAGGAGATCATTCCGGCCGCCTGAGCCCACCACGGAGCGGGCGCTGCACGCGTTTTTCGACGATCTCGCCAAGGGTCTGTCCGGCCAGTTCTTCCGAGGCGTTTTCGGCGATGTCGTCGACCGAGAAGACACCGAACAGGGCTCCCGACCGGTCCAGCACCAGCAGGTGGCGCACCCGTTCGTCACCCATGATCGCGGCGGCGTCGGTGACATCGTGATCGGCGAAACACGAGGCGGGGTTTCTGGTCATGACGTCGCCGACCGGCCGGGACCCCGCATCGTGTTTCTCGGGCAAGAGCCGAATGACGAGATCGCGGTCGGTCACGATCCCCACGGGACGGCCATCTGCGAGCACCGGCAGGGCCGCGACACCATCCCGGCGCATGATCGCCGCGGCCTCGCGCACCGTGCTCCAAGGTGTGAGCGCGGTCTTTTTCCATGACATGGCGCTTTTGACTTTCAACGTTCAGGCTCCTGTTACAGTTCGGACAACCCGTGTTCGGAAGCTTCATCGAGGCGCGGCGGGCGGTTGGCGGCCCGCGGTGCCCGTCGTCCTGCATCGGGCGCCATCTAGTGACGCGAACGCAGTCTCTGCATCCCGGCACCCGGTCGCGATAACCTTGGTAAAGGCGTCGGCGGCCGCGGTGATCTAATCTGGTTTTGGTATCGACCGCCACCGGGGGGAGCCATGGCGCGCAGCAGACTGGACCGCGATCTGGACCGCGCCTTACTGGACCAGGACCAGCGCCGAAGGGTCGAAGAAACGCTTGGTGACATGCCCCGCGACGCGCTGTCGGCCCTTGTGGGTTACGGGCTGCATGACAGCGACATCGCGCGGTACCACGGCCTGCCGAGACAGCTCGTGACCGAACTTCGGGAGCTTTGGCAAATTCCGCCCAACCCCTGACCGGCTCACGCCTCCGCCGAGACCCGTGTTCCCGTCTCACCGGCAACGAGGCAGGCCGCGTCGCCGAGCCTGCCGATCGCGGCCCAACGCCCGGGCCGGCTTTCAGCGAAGCGTGCGGCGGCGGCGGCCTTGGGCCCCATGGACCCGTCGGGCAGGTCGAGCGCGTGGGCCTCCTGCGGTGTCAGATGGTCGATCCGCTCCGCGTCCTCGGTGCCGAAATCGCGTATTATGCCCTCCACATCGGTCAGCATCAAAAGCCCGTCGGCACCCAGCGCCTCGGCCAGCAGCGCGCTGGCGGCATCCTTGTCGATCACGGCCTCGACACCGGTCAGGCCGCCATCGGGCCGCGCCACCACCGGAATGCCGCCGCCGCCCGCGCAGATCACCACGGTGCCGTGGTCGAGAAGCTGACGGATCACCTTGAGATCGGGGATTTCCACCGGCGCGGGCGAGGCCACGACGCGACGCCAGCGATCGCCGTCCGGCGCGATGCTCCAGCCGTTGCGCTCTGCCATCTCGCGGGCCTCGGCCTCGTCATAGACCGGCCCCACGAATTTCGTGGGCGCGGCGAAGGCCGGGTCGTCGGGGTCCACCCGCACCTGCGTCAGAAGCGTCGCCACGGTACGTTCATGGTCCAGAGCGTTTTCCAGCTCCTGTTCGATCAGGTAGCCGATCATGCCCTCGGTCTCGGCGCCGAGAATGTCGAGCGGATAGGCCTCGTCCGGCTTGTGCGCGAGCCCCTGCAGCGCCAGAAGCCCCACCTGCGGCCCGTTGCCATGGGTGATCACCAGATCATGCCCGTCGCGCAGGATGCGGGCGAGCGCGAGGGCCGCCGTGCGGGCGTTCTCGCGCTGGTTTTCGGCGGTCAGCGCCTGACCCCGCCGCAAAAGCGCATTTCCCCCGAGGGCCGCCACGATCAGCATGGCTCAGGGCCCCATGGTCGCGACCAGCACGGCCTTGATCGTGTGCAGCCGGTTCTCCGCCTGGTCGAAGACGATCGAGGCCGCGCTTTCGAAGACCTCGTCGGTCACCTCCATCTCTGAGATGCCGAATTCCTTTTCCATCTGCGCGCCGATCTCGGTCTCGGCATTGTGGAAGGCGGGCAGGCAGTGGAGAAACCGGGTCCGGGGGTTGTCGGTGTTCAGCATCAGGTCGGCAGTGACCTGATAAGGTTTCAGAAGCTCGATCCGTTCCTTCCAGACCTCCTTGGGCTCGCCCATCGACACCCAGACATCGGTATAGAGGAAATCCGCGCCCAGCGTCGCCTCGGCCACGTCCTCGGTGATCAGGATGCGCGCGCCGGTCTCTTCGGCGATGGAGCGCGCCTCGGCCTCGATCAGCGTCTCGGGCCAGCACGAACGCGGCCCGCAGAGGCGCACGTCCATCCCCATCTTGGCCCCGCCGATCAGCAGGCTGTCGCCCATGTTGTTGCCGACGTCGCCGAGAAAGCAGAAGGCGATGTCGCGCCAAGGCTTTTCCGCGTGCTCCTGCATGGTGAGGAAATCGGCCAGCACCTGCGTGGGGTGAAACTCGTCCGTCAGCCCGTTCCAGACCGGCACGCCGGCATGGGCGGCGAGCTCCTCGACGACGGTCTGGCCGAAGCCGCGATACTCGATCCCGTCGAACATGCGGCCCAGAACGCGGGCCGTGTCCTTGACGGTCTCCTTGCGGCCCAGATGCGAGCCCGAGGGGCCCAGATAGGTGACATTCGCGCCCTGGTCATGGGCGGCCACCTCGAAGCCGGCACGCGTGCGGGTGCTGTCCTTCTCGAAGATCAGCGCGATTTCCTTGCCCTTCAGCAGTTCCGTCTCGGTGCCCGCGTATTTCGCGGATTTCAGATCGGCCGAAAGCTTCAAAAGGAACCCGATCTCGGCGGGGGTGAAATCCCGTAGGCTCAGGAAATGGCGGTTCTTCAGGTTGTAGGCCATTGGCGTCTCCTCATGCCGGGTCGCGGATGGTGGGGCAGCTCATGCAGCGCCCGCCGCCGCGGCCGCGCCCAAGCTCCGCGCCCGGGGCCTCCAGCACCTCGATGCCTTCGGCGCGCAGCGCGGCGTTGGTGTCGTCGTTGCGGTCGTAGCCGATGACGAGGCCGGGCCGGATCGCCAGCATGTTGTTGCCGTCGTTCCACTGCTCGCGCGCCTCCTCGAACGCGTCCTCGCCGCCGGTGGGCACCACCGTCAGCGTCTTGAAGCCCATCGCCTTGGCCAGCACGTCGAAAAGCGGTCTGTCGATGCGGCGGATATCCAGCGGCGCGCGCCCCTCGCCGGGATGCAGGTCGTAGACGGCCATTTCGGCCGCGACATCGGTGAAGCTGGTCACCACCTCGCCGCCGCAGAAGGTGAAAACGGTGTCGAGATGCATCGCCGCGCGGTCCTTGGGCATCTGGCAGGCCAGCACGCGTGTCGCGCGGCCCTGATCGAACAGCGCCTCGGCCAGAAGCCCCACGCCCTGCGGCGAGGTGCGCTCGCCCATGCCCACGAGGACGAGGCCGTCGCCCACCGGCATCACGTCGCCGCCTTCCAGCGTGGCGAGGCCGTAATCCTGCACGGGATCGCCCCAGAGCTCATCCACCTTGCCCGCGAATTTCGGGTGGAAGCGGTAGATCGCCGTCGTCAGCAGCGTCTCGGGCCGCCGCGCCTGCCAGAACATCGGGTTCAGCGTGACGCCGGAATAGACCCATGAGCTGTTGTCGCGGGTGAAAAGCATGTTGGGCAGAGGCGGCAGGACGAAGCCGAGCCGCCCGAGATAGCTGCCGAACATGCCCGCGGGCTCGAAGGGCAGGTCGTCCACGGTCAGCCCGCCGATCAGGAAATCCGCAAGCTCCGCCCCCGGCAACGCGTCCATCCAGGCGCGCAGCTCCGTCAGCATGCCCACGCCGGTCTCCTGCGGGGTGATCCGGTGATCGAGCAGCCAGCCCCGCGCCTCGGGGATGTCGAGCGTCTCGCCCAGCAACACGCCGGTATCGAGCACTTCGACCCCCTCGTCGCGCATCAGCTGGGCAAAGACGTCATGGTCCTTCTGCGCCTGCTTGACCCAGAACACGTCGTCGAAAAGCAGGTCCTCGCAATTGGCGGGCGTCAGCCTGCGATGGGCGCGGCCGGGGCGGCAGACGATGACCTGCCGGAGCTGCCCGGTTTCGGAATGAACGCCAAGGTCATGCCCGCTCATGCCGCGCCTCCCGTCAGCCAGGCGCTTGCGGCCAGCGACCCCATGATGAAGACCGTCAGGATCAGCAGAAGCGGCCAGATGAACACGATCCAGCGGTCATACGGCACCCGCCCGATGGCCAGCCCGCCGATCACCACCGCGAAGGTCGGGTTGATCAGGTTCACCAGCCCGTTGGCCGATTGATAGGCCGTGACCACGAGGTCCCGCCCGACACCGGCGAAATCGGCCAGTGGTGCGAGGATCGGCATCGACAGCACCGCGAGACCCGAGGAGGACGGCACGAAGAAGCTCATCCCCACCTCGATCCCGAACATCGAGGCGATGAAGGCCACGTTCGACAATTCGCCCAGGGTCTCGGCCGAGGCGTTCAGGATCGTGTCGGCGATCCGCCCGTTCTCCATCACCACGACGATGCCGCGCGCCAGCCCGATCACCAGCGCCACCCCCAGAAGATCGCGCGCCCCGTCGAGGAAGGCCCCGGTCAGGCGTTTCTCGCCCAGCCGCCCGATCAGGCCGATCACGATGGCGGCCCCGAGGAACAGCGCGCCCATCCGCGCCATCCACCACCCCTGGCTGGAGACGCCCCAGATCATCGCCACGAAGGTCGCGGCGAAGAGCACGAGGATCACCTTCTGCGTGCCGCTGAGCGTATCGTCGGCCTCCTTCCCGCCATCGCCTTTCAGGAAATGGCGCTCGTGAGCCTTCCACTGACGGCGGACGACGGAGCGGTCCGGCTCGGCCTTCACGCGGGCGGCGTAGCGCATGACGTAGGCCACGCAGATCGCGAGCCCGCCAATCAGGATGACGAAGCGCAGGATGATGCCATCGGTGAAGGGGATCTGCGCCGCGTCCGATGCGATGATCGTGGCGAAGGGATTGATGGTGGACCCCAGGACCCCGATGCCCGCGCCGATCAGGATGATCGCCACGCCCGTCACCGCGTCGTAGCCCGCGCGCAGCACGACCGGCAGAAGGATCGCGTAGAAGGCCAGCGTCTCCTCCGCCATGCCGTAGGTGGTGCCGCCCACGGCGAAGAGCGTCATCAGGATCGGGATCATCCAGATCTCGCGCCCCTCCATCGACCGCATGGCCGATCGCATGCCCGTGTCGATGGACCCTGTCGCGTTCACCACGCCCAGAAACCCGCCCAGAAGCAGCACGAACAGCGCCACGTCGATGGCGTTGGCGGCGTAGCTGTCGGGATCGTAGAAGCCGCCGATGGGCGCCATGAGCACGTCGATCGGGCCCTGCGGATTGGCCTCGACCGTCTCGTAGGTGTCAGGCACGGCGACCTCGCGGCCGACCTCCTCGTTCATCTCGCGCTCGTATTCGCCCGCAGGCACGATCCATGTCAGCGCGGCCACGAAGATGATCAGCAGGAACAGGATCGTGTAGGCCGTGGGAAAGCGGGACTGCAGATCGGGATCCTGGTCCGATCCGCCCGGGTCATCGTTGTCCGTGGAGGTGTCTTTGGATGCGTCCGACATCGTCTCTTCTCCGCTGTGACTTGCACGCGCCGGGGCAGGGTCCGACGCTGACAAGCTTTCCGGGACGGGAACGATGCGCATTTACCTGGGTTAATGTCCGCAGGCCCCGGCTCTATTCAAAGGAAGTCAGCCATGCTCTAGTCGAAGACGAGAAGCCGGGACGAGCGTCGCGCGTCGCTGCCGGGCGGGTCCCGCCGCAGCGCCGGGAATTCGGAGAAAGGCCTTTCAATGGACCGGGGCAATGTCGGTCATATCATCGCGATCGAGGGCGGTGTCGTCGATATCCGCTTTCAGGACGGCGCCCTGCCATCCATCGCGTCGCGCCTGATGACGCTCACCGATCCCCAGATCACGATCGAGGTCGCATCGCTGCCCGGCAAGGGGATCGTGCGGGGACTGGTCCTGGACCCCAATCCGGAGTTGCGGCTTGGGCTGCGCGTCCGCGACACCGGAGCGCCGATCCGGGTTCCGGTGGGCGACGCGCTTCTGGGGCGGATGCTCAACATCTTCGGCGAGACCATCGATGGCGGCGAGCCTCTTGGCGACATGCGGCGTCAGTCGATCCTGCGCGATCCGGTGCCCCTGTCGAAACGCCGCGTCGACAGCACGCTGTTCGAGACGGGCATCAAGGCCATCGATCTGCTCAGCCCCATCGAGCGGGGCGGCAAGGCCGGGCTTTTCGGCGGCGCGGGCGTCGGCAAGACCGTCCTGATCACCGAGATGATTCACAACATGGTGGCCGAATACGATGGCGTGAGCCTCTTTTGCGGTATCGGCGAGCGCTGCCGCGAGGCAGAGGAACTGTACCGCGACATGCGCGAGGCGGGCGTTCTCGACAACACGGTGATGGTCTTCGGCCAGATGAACGAAAGCCCCGGCGTGCGCTTTCGGGTGGGCCACGCGGCGCTGACCATGGCGGAGTATTTCCGCGACGAGCGACGGCGCGACGTGCTGGTGTTGATCGACAACATCTTCCGTTTCGTGCAGGCGGGCTCCGAGGTGTCGGGGCTTCTGGGGCGCATCCCCAGCCGCGTCGGCTACCAGCCGACGCTGGGCACCGAGCTTGCCGATCTGGAGGAACGCATCTGTTCCACCGACCGGGGTGCGATGACCTCGATCCAGGCCGTCTACGTGCCGGCCGACGATTTCACCGACCCGGCGGCGACACACACGTTCTCGCACCTGTCGGCCTCCATCGTGCTGTCGCGCAAGAAGGCGTCCGAGGGGCTTTATCCGGCCATCGACCCGCTGCAGTCCTTCTCCAAGCTTCTGACCCCGGGCGCGGTGAGCGAGCGGCACTATCGCATGGCCCGCGACGTGCGCAACACGCTGGCCGAATACGAGGACCTCAAGGACATCATCGCCATGCTGGGGCTGGAGGAGTTGTCCGAAAAGGACCGCGCCACCGTCCGGCAGGCGCGCCAGCTCGAACGGTTCCTGACGCAGCCGTTCTTTTCGGTCGAGGCCATGAGCGGGGCCGAGGGACGCTTCGTGCCGCTGGAGGACACGCTGTCGAGTTGCGAGCGCATCCTGTCGGGCGAATTCGCGGACCGGGACGAAGGCGATTTCTACATGATCGGAACCGTCGACGAGCTTGAGACGCATGGGACGGCCGATGCGGCTTGAGGTGATCACGCCTGCCGATGTCTGCCTCGACGCCGAGGTTTTCAGGATCGTGGCCGAAGCGCCGGAAGGCTATTTCGGCATCCTGCCGGGTCACGGGGATTTCGTCACCGATCTGGTCCCCGGCATCCTCGTCTACGAATTGCAGGACGGCGTCGAACGCTTCGTCGCGCTCCATTCCGGGACGCTGGTGAAATGCGGGTCCCGCGTGCGCGCGGCGGTGCTGGGCGCGATCGAGGGCGACGATCTGGGCTGGCTGCGCGAGAAGGTCGAAACCGAGTTTCGCCAGCAGGACGAGGACGAACGCGAGGCGCGCGACGCGCTGGCGCGGCTGGAGGCCAGCATGATCCGGCGGTTCCGCGAGCTTGAGGGGTTTAGCCAATGACCGAAGACGGCTCCGACGAGACCGACACGATCGCGCGCAAGGCGCGCCGGATGCAAGAGGCCCGCAGCCGCCGGTCGCGCAGCGCGTGGATGGGTCTTGGCATGTTCGGCATGGTGGGCTGGGCCATCGCGGTGCCCGTGGTGGGCGCGATCGCGCTGGGCATCTGGATCGACACCCGCTGGCCGGGAGAGATCTCGTGGACGCTCACCCTGCTCTTCGCGGGATTCGTGCTGGGATGTCTGAACGCGTGGTACTGGATCCAGCGAGAGGGGCGGGGCGATGACTGAGGCCATCGGGATCGGCGCGGCTGCCGTCCGCCTTGCCGTGGCGCGCAGATGATGGCGGAGCTCTCCATATTGGCGGCGGGTTGCGCCGGCGGGGTGGCGTTCGGCCTGCTTTACCTCGCGCTCCTCAAGGCCGGGACGCGCGCGATCGCCGGTCCGCGGCCAGCGCTGGCCTTCACCGCACTTGCAGCTTTGCGCGCGATCCTCGTGGTCGGCGCGGTCTTGGGCGCGCTGGCGCTGGGCGCGGGGGCGGGGGCTCTGGTCGCGGGGCTGGCGGGGTTCGTCCTCGTGCGCGTGGCCGCGACGCGCCGCGCCCGCACATCCAATGTACGCGCATCCGGCGGGGGGCAGGCATGGAAATAAGCCCCGACGCATGGGTTCTCTACGAGTGGCGCGGCCTGCGACTGACGGCGACCGTGGTCTTCACATGGGCGGTGATGGCGCTGCTCGTCATCGGATCATGGGCCGTGACCGCGCGCATTTCCGAAGACGAGACCGTCTCGCGCTGGCAGGTGATGCTGGAGGTGATCGTCACACGCATCCGCGACCAGATCGACGAGGTCGGCGCCGAGACCCCGGAACGCTACCTGCCCTTCATCGGGACGCTCTTCCTGTTCATCGCGACGGCGAATCTTCTGACCATCGTGCCGGGCTACCAGCCGCCCACGGGCTCGCTGTCGACCACGGCGGCGCTGGCGATCTGCGTGCTGATCGCGGTGCCGCTCTTTTCCATCGCGCGCCGCGGTCTTGCGGGCTACCTCAGGACCTATATCCGCCCCACCCCCCTGATGCTCCCCTTCAACATCATCAGCGAGGCCTCGCGCACGCTCGCGCTGGCCATCCGGCTTTACGGCAACGTCATGAGCGGGACCGTGATCGTGGGCATCCTGATCAGCGTGGCTCCGTTCTTCTTCCCCGTCCTGCTGCAACTGCTCGGCCTGCTCACGGGCCTCGTGCAGGCCTACATCTTCGCGATCCTCGCGATGGTCTACATCGCCTCGGCAAGCCAGTCGCGCAAGGACGCCGACGGGGGCGCGAACACCGAAACAGCAAAGGGAGACTGACCATGGATCCAGCCACATGGATCGCCATCGCCTCGATCGTGACCGCCGGTCTGACGATTGCCATCGGCTCCATCGGGCCGGCGCTGGCCGAAGGGCGCGCCGCGGCACAGGCGCTGCAGGCGCTGGCCCAGCAGCCCGACGCCTCGGACACCATCACCCGGACGCTTTTCGTCAGCCTCGCGATGATCGAATCCACCGCCATCTACTGTTTCGTCGTCTCGATGATCCTGATCTTCGCCAATCCCTTCACCGATCTCGTGACCCAGACCGGGGGAGGCTGACCCTTGCAGATCGACTGGCTCACCGTCGCGGCGCAGATCGTCAACTTTCTCGTTCTCGTCTGGCTGCTGCAACGGTTCCTCTACAAGCCGATCACCAATGCCATGCGCCGCCGCGAGGAGCGGATCGAGGAGCGTCTGTCCGAGGCGAAATCGGCCCGGACCGAGGCCGAGGAAGAGGCCGAGGCGCTCAGGCGCAAGAAGGCCGAGCTCGAGGACAGCAAGGAGGAAATCCTGGACGCCGCCCGCGAAGAAGCCGACGCGTTGCGCGAGCGGCTGGAGACCGAGATCCGCGAGGAGACGGAGGAAAAGCGCGCCGCCTGGCGTGAGCATCTGGCCGAGGAGCGTGACGCCTTCGCGACGTCGCTCCGGCGGAAGGCCGGCAAGCAGGTGCTCGAGGTCACGGAACGCGTGCTGTCCGATTATGCCGACAGCGACACCGCGGACCGTGTCGTGGCGACATTCGCCAAGCGGCTCAAGGCGCTGGATGCCGAGACGCGAGAGAAGATGACGAGCGCCGCCGCCGAGGACGGCCAGACCGCCGTGGTCCACACCGGGTCGGCGCTGAGCGGCAGCGCCAAGGGCCGGATCACGCGGGCCATCCACGAGACGCTGTCCTCCGACATCGAGGTCGATTACCGCGAGGATGCCGAGATGGTGCTGGGCGTGCGGCTGACCATCGGCGACTACACCGCGGAATGGTCGGCCATGCGGTATCTCAAGCGACTGGAGACCGAACTGGGCGAGATCATCGACGCAGGCACGCATGCGGGCGGGAAAGGGGAGGATGAGGCCGCCGCCGATGACGAAAACGCCGGGGAGGGCGACGGCCGCGACACAAGGCGGGAGGATCACGAAACGGCATGACCGCGCCCGACGCCTTCCCCCAGGACATCTTCGCGCCGCTTTCCGAGGCGCTGTCGCGCATCTCGCCCGAGATCGACGCGGTCGAGACCGCGCGCATCCTTTCGGTGGGAAACGGCATCGCGCAGGTGGCGGGCTTCACCGACCTTCATGCCGACGAGTTGCTGCGGTTCGCCGATGGCACCATGGGGCTCGCTTGGAACATCAGGCCCGACAGGGTCGGGGTCGTGGTCCTGGGCGGCACCGGGGGGCTGCGGCCGGGCGAGCGTCTGAGGCGCACGGGGCGGATCGCCGATGTGCCGGTGGGCGAGGCCTTGCTTGGCCGGGTCGTCGATGCGCTGGGCCAGCCCATCGACGGCGGCGACAGGATCGATGCCGAGGATCGTCTGCCGGTGGAACGCCCGGCGCCGCCGATCATGCATCGCGACCCCGTCGAGGTGCCGCTGCAGACCGGCATCAAGGCGGTGGACGCGGCGATCCCGGTGGGCCGGGGCCAGCGCGAGCTGATCGTGGGCGACCGCCAGACCGGCAAGACCGCGATCGCCGTGGATGCGATCCTGAACCAGCACGACACCGGGGTGATCTCCGTCTATTGCGCCATCGGTCAGCGCGCCTCGGCCGTGGCCCGCGTCATCGACAACCTGCGAAAGGCGGGGGCGCTGGAGCGCACCATCGTCGTGGTCGCGGGCGGCGACGACGCGCCGGGGCTGCAATTCCTCGCGCCCTACGCTGCGACGACCATGGCCGAGCATTTCATGGGCCAGGGCCGCGACGTCCTGATCGTCTATGACGATCTCACGCGCCACGCCCGCGCCTATCGCGAGCTGTCGCTTCTGCTGCGCCGCCCGCCGGGGCGCGAGGCCTATCCGGGCGACATCTTCTACATCCATTCCCGGCTTCTGGAACGCGCCACCCATCTGCGCGAGGAACATGGCGGCGGGTCACTCACGGCGCTGCCGATCATCGAGACGCAGGCGCAGAACATCTCGGCCTTCATCCCGACGAACCTGATCTCGATCACCGACGGGCAGATCTATCTGTCGCCGGATCTTTTCGAGAAGGGGCATTTCCCCGCCATCGACATCGGCACCTCGGTCAGCCGCGTGGGCGGCAAGGCGCAGCTGCCCGCCTTCCGCGCCGTGGCGGGCAACCTGCGGCTGAGCTACTCGCAGTTCGAGGAACTGGAAAGCTTCGCCCGGTTCGGCACGCAGCTCGACCAGGAAACGCGGCGCAAGCTCACGCGTGGGCAGCGTGTCCGCGCCATGCTGACCCAGAAGGAACATGACCATTTCACCGTGCTCGAACAGATCGCGGTGCTGCTGGCGGCGACCGAGGGGCTTCTCGACGATCTGGACCCGGATGACATCGGGGAGGCCGAGAAGACCTTGCGCCGCATGGTACGGGACGATCTGCCGGACCTCGCCACCGATCTCGCCGCCGGCGAGCCGCTTTCGGACGAGCGCCGCGCGCGCCTGATCGAGGCGATGCGCGACGCGCTGGGGCAGGGGGCGCGCGATGGAGACGCTTGAGACGCTTTCGGAGATGCTGGAGACGACGGGCGACATCCAGTCCATCGTCCGCACGATGAAAGCGCTCTCGGCCGTCAGCATCCGCCAGTACGAGCAGGCCGAGGCCGCCATGTCGGGCTATGAGCAGACCATCGATCTGGGCCTGACGGCGCTGCTGACGACGCGTCGCGCGCAGGGCCTGCCGCTGCCCGCGACGGTGCGGCGCGAAAGCCCGCGCGAGGCGCTGATCGTGATCGGCTCCGACCGCGGGCTCTGCGGGCGCTACAACGAGATCGTCGCCCGGGAGGCCGAGGGACACCTGAGCGACCGGACCGCCGTTCTGTGCGTCATCGGTGCGCGCGCCGCGGCGCG
>Ga0008835_100207_pt1 | contig 71157 bp, 68 predicted proteins | sample HotLakConsoUCCRE_FD_62215 | JGI IMG/M metagenome (GOLD analysis project Ga0008835, IMG submission 62215) | Hypersaline microbial mat communities from Hot Lake, Washington, USA - Hot Lake Consortium UCC-RE (Hybrid Assembly) ... | reverse complement strand
CGGCGGCATATTCGTCCGCGGGCCGGACATCGAGCACGGTGACAGAGCCTTCCGCGAGCCGTTCGCCAAGGTCCGCTCGGCTGAGGGGCTCCGGCGCGTCCTCGCCGCCCGAGAGTCCCCGCAGGATGCGCTCGACCTGCGCGAGGTTCCGCTCCGCGACGATGCGCAGAAGGTCCATCAGTTGCAGCGTCTTCCCGTCGGTCAGACGGTAAATCACCGCCTTGCCGTTGCGGCGGCTGGTGACGAGGCCCGAGCGACGGAGCTGCTGGAGATGCTGCGAGCAGTTGGCGATGGTCAGGCCCGTCTTTTCTGCCAGCGCCTCCACGCCACGCTCGCCTTGCGCGAGTTGTTCGAGGAGCGACAGCCGCGCCGGAGCCGACAGGGCGCGCGCGACGAGCGCGTATTCCTCGAGAAGTGCAGTCTTCGGGCCGATTGACACTGGACGTCTCCAGATTGTATATCATTCAATAGATTGTTTGAATGATATCCTTTCCGTCTCCCTGCACAAGTCCGAAGTCCAGATACATGTCTCAGACCATCCTTGCCGCCGAGCCGACAATCCGCCTTGCCGCCTTTCTGGGTGTTCTGGTGGCGATGGCGCTGTGGGAAGTCGCGGCACCCCGGCGTCGGCGGGAAATCCCTCGGGTCATCCGCTGGACGAACAACCTCGCGCTCGTCGTGGTCGACACGGTCATCCTGCGCCTGTCGTTTCCTATCATCGCGGTCGGCCTTGCGGTGATGGCCGAGGAACGCGGCTGGGGGCTGTTCAACGCCATCGAGGCGCCGTTCTGGGTCGCCATCCTCGTCTCCATGCTGGCGCTGGACCTCGCGATCTACCTTCAGCACGTCATGTTCCACGCGGTGCCGGGGCTCTGGCGGCTGCACCGGATGCACCACGCCGATCTGGACTTCGACGCCACCACCGGCTTGCGGTTTCACCCCGTGGAGATCCTGATCTCGATGGGGATCAAGCTGGCGGTCGTCGCGGCCCTTGGCCCGCCCGCCGTGGCGGTTCTGCTGTTCGAGGTGATCCTGAACGCCACCGCGCTCTTCAATCACGCCAACATCGACCTTCCGCGCCCTGTCGACCGGGTGCTGCGCCTCTTCGTCGTGACGCCGGACATGCACCGTGTTCATCATTCCGTCGATCCGCGCGAGACCAACTCCAACTACGGCTTCAACCTGCCGTGGTGGGACCGGCTCCTCGGCACCTATGTCGCCCAGCCCGCCAGGGGGCACAAGGGAATGGACATCGGCATCGAGCAGTTCCGCACGCGCCGCGATCTCTGGCTCGACCGGATGCTGATCCAGCCCCTGCGCGGGCCTGCGAGCGGCCATGCGCTCGATCCCCGGACCCCGACAAAGGAGCCCGCCGAATGACCGCAGGCGACTTCACGCGCGGCATCCGCGAGAACCGGGTTCAGGTGGCGCACCAGCTGATCCAGGTGATGCTGGTTGGCTTTGCCATAGGAATGACGCGCACGGTGGTTCCTGCGCTGGCCGAGAGCGAGTTCGGGCTCGAGCGCGGATCGTTCCTTCTGCTCGCCTCCTTCGTGGTGGCTTTCGGCGCGGTGAAGGCGGTGATGAACTTCGTCGCCGGACGTTGGTCGGAACGCATCGGACGCAAGCGGGTGTTGTTCTGGGGCTGGGTCGTGGCGCTGCCGATCCCGGTGATGATCTGGCATGCGCCGGACTGGAACTGGATCGTCGCGGCGACCGTGCTTCTGGGCGTCAACCAGGGCCTCTGCTGGTCCATGACGCAGACCGCGAAGCTCGACATCACCAAGGCCGAGGAACGCGGGCTGACCATGGGGCTCAACGAGTTCTCGGGCTATGTCGGCGTCGCGATTGCCGGCATCCTGACCGCCTATGCCGCCGAGTGGCTGGGCGCGCGGGTTGGCTTGCTGATCTTCGGCATGGCCGTGGTCGTGCTGGCGCTGGTCCTGACCGTCGTCTGGGTCAAGGACACGCTGCCATGGGCCAAGGCCGAGACCGCCGCACACAAAGCCGCGCCGCCGAAATCCCTGCCGCGCTACCCGCAGGGCGTGTCCGAGCATCCCACCACGGGCGAGGTCTTCGCGCTGATGAGCTGGCGCGACCGCCGCCTCTTCGCGATCAGCCAGGCGGGGCTGGTCGAGAAGTTCGTCGATGCGCTGGTCTGGGCGCTCTTCCCGGTCTTCCTCGTGACGCAAGGCGCGACCCTGACGGAGGTCGGCTGGATCGTGGGAGTCTACGGCTTCGTCTGGGGCGGCTCGCAGCTGTTCACCGGGCGGCTGTCGGATCATGTCGGCCGGTTCTGGCCGAATGTGCTCGGCATGTGGATCTGCGGCGCGGGCGTGGCGATGGTGGTCTTGGGCACGGGCGCGCTCTGGTGGTCCGTCTCGGCCGGCGTGGCGGGCTTCGGCATGGCGCTCCTCTACCCGAACCTCTCCGCGGCTGTCGCCGACATCACCCCGCCCGCCTGGCGCGGCTCGGCCATCGGCATCTACCGCTTCTGGCGTGATCTCGGCTACGCGATCGGCGCGCTCGGTCTCGGGCTTGCCGCCAGCCTGACGGGCGCGGCAGAGGCCGCCTTCTGGTTCGTGGCGATTTCCATGTTCGTCTCCGGCGCCGTGCTTTTCTGGCTCGGTGAGGAAACCCACCCGCAGCTCAACCCGGCCACCGATGGAGCACATTCATGAAACACCTGATCCTGCTGAACGACCCGCCCTATGGCACCGAACGCAGCTTCAACGGCCTGCGCATGGCCCACGCGCTCGCCAAGAATGATCCTGACGCGCAGATCACCGTCTTCCTGATGGCCGACGCGGTGCTCTGCGCCAAGGGCGGGCAGAAGACGCCGGAGGGTTACTACAATCTCGAGCGCATGATCCGCCGCGTCCTTACCGCCGAGGGGCGCGTCCTGATGTGCGGCACCTGCATGGATGCCCGCGGTCTCGCCGGGGGCGACATGATGGAAGGGCCGACGCGGTCTACAATGGACGAACTCGCCGAGGCCACGCTCGCCGCCGACAAGGTCCTGGTGTTCTGATGGCGGGGAGGCTGACGCTCGCCGCCCTCACGGCCGACCCGGATCGAGTCCACCTGATCGACGTCCGCGAACCGCCGCTCCCGCCGATCCTGTCGGACAAGCATCACGACGCCCCGTCCGCCTTCACGCCGGAAAGCCTGCTGCGCGAGGCGCGCCGCCAGAAGGGCGCGGGGGCCGTCGCGGTGCCGAAGGTCTGCCTGCTCGACCCGGACGGCGACATCGTGCGTCAGCTGCGCGCCGAGGGCCGCGCGCGGCGGCACGAGGGATGGGTCTGCTACCACACCGAGATGTGGGTCTTCGACCTCGAAGGGCACGAGATCGGCTTGGTCGGCTGTGCTGTCGGCGCCTCTTTCGCCGTGCTGGTGGCCGAGGAGATGTTCGCCTCGGGCTGCGCGCTCCTGATCAGCGTCACCTCCTCGGGGCAGATCACGCCCCAAGGGGCGCCGCCGTATTTCATCCTGATCGACCGGGCGTGGCGCGACGAGGGCACGAGCTATCACTACCTTCCACCCTCGGACTGGAGTGCCGCGCCCGAGCAGCTTCTTGCCCGGCTGGACGGAGCGTTCGACGGCGCCGCCCGCGTGCTGACCGGCGCGACCTGGACCACCGACGCGCCGTTCCGCGAGACGGAGGCCGCCATCGCCGCGGCACGGGCGCGCGGCATTCTGGCCGTCGAGATGGAGGCGGCCGCGCTCTATGCATTCGCCCGGGCGCGGGGTCGGGCGGTCATCTGCCTTGCCCATGTGACCAACCAGATGGGAACCGTCGAGGGTGACTTCGAAAAGGGTGAGGCGAACGGGTCCGCCGATGCCCTTGCCGTAGTGTCGCGGGTCGCCGCGATCCTCGGCTGAAGATCAGCGGGCCACCGAGAGTCCCGCCCCACCGATCGCCGCGACGATCACCACGACCCAGGGGGGCGCCTTCCACATCACCAGAAGGACGAAGCAGAACAAGGCCAGCGCGAAGTCGCGCATGTCCCCGATGGCGCTGGTGAAGACCGGCGAATACAGCGCGGCGCCAAGGATGCCGACCACCGCGGCATTGGCGCCCTGCATCGCCGATTGCGCCCGCGCCATCTTGCGGAACCGGTCCCAGAAGGGAAGCACGCCGACAAGAATCAGGAAACCCGGAAGGAACAGCGCGGCGAGCGCGATGGCCGCCCCGACGATGCCGTTCGGCTCTGGCCCCAGAACAGCGCCGAGGTAGGCCGCGAAGGTGAAGAGCGGTCCCGGAACCGCCTGCGCCGCGCCGTAGCCGGCAAGGAAGGCGTCAGAAGAGACCCAGCCGGGTGCGACCGTCTCGGCTTCAAGAAGCGGCAGCACGACATGGCCGCCCCCGAAGACGAGCGCGCCCGCCCGATAGAAACCGTCGGCGACCGCCAGCCCCTGCGACAGGCCCGCCACCAGCGGCAGGATCACGAGCAGCGCCGCGAAGAGCCCGAGCGCAAGGGCGGCCTGCCCGCGCCGGACCGGGACCGGGACATGAATGTCACCCGCCTGCGCCGTGCCCCGCTCGAGCACCAGCCCGGCGACCGCGCCCAGCAGGATGGCGCCGACCATCCCGAATGCTCCGGGCGCGAAGGCCAGCATGGCCACCGCGCCGACCGCAATGCCGGCCCGTTCCCGGTCGGGGCAGAGAGCCCGGGCCATGCCCCAGACCGCCTGAGCCACGATCGCCACCGCGACGATCTTCAGCCCGTCGAGAATGCCTGTCCCCACCGGCCCGGTGATCCGCGCAGCCGTCAGTGCGAACCCCAGCAGGATCAGCGCCGAGGGCAGCGTGAAGGCGGTGAAGGCGGCCAGCGCCCCGAGCCAACCTGCCCGCATCAGCCCCAGCGCGAAGCCCACCTGGCTGGAGGCCGGACCGGGCAGGAACTGGCAGAGCGCCACCAGATCCGCATAGGCCTGATCCGAAAGCCAGCCACGCCGCGTCACCAGCTCGTCCCGAAAGTAGCCCAGATGCGCGATGGGTCCGCCAAAGGAGGTCAGGCCGAGCTTGAGGAAGGCGCCGAAGACCTCCGCCGCGCTGCCTCGGGCAGGCTCATCGTTGGTCCGATCGGCTCCGACCTCGTCGACCATCTCAATCCCCTTTCTCCTGCATGCGCGTGCTTGCGGTAGACTTATGTCAGCTACGCGACGAAAGCAGGATCATGGCCGTCCCAGCACGGCAAAATGTCGTCCCGGCCACGTCCGACTGGCCCGGGCGGTGTCCGCTGACCTGATCTGCTGCAAGGGGAGACCACCCGGCTGGGGGCCGAGATGCAGATGCAGGCGCAGGCGCTTCTTGCAGTCGGGCCCCGAGCCCTCCTGCTGAAGGGCGGGCATCTGCACAGCAGCGACAGACCCGACTTGCTGTTCGATGCAGCCGGTCCGCGCCGGATCGAAGAGGAGCGCCACGGGACGGCGGACACCCGCCGCCTTGGCTGCACGCTGTCTGCGGCGGTTGCTGCGCAGACCAGGCGGGGCCTTCCAGCGCGTCGCATGCCTGCGTGCCGGGCGCAGTGCAGGCTCGCTCCCGGACCGGACCGGAACTTCACCTTGACCCACCATGCAGTGGGCGTCTGGCGACAGCTTCTTCCAGATCGTCGCAGTGACCGTTGATCTCGTAAGTGAATCAAGCTTGCGCGAATTCCGCGATCATGTGGTAATGTTTGACGGTATTGTGACGGTGAACGACGGCATGTTGCCGCGTTTTCAGGAACGCGAAGATGGCGACCCTCGCTTACGCCACCCCCACGGACGACCAGATCGCCTGGCGCGACGCAGCCTGCTCGCCGGATCTCCTGCCCGCGCATCTCGTGGCCTTCCTGCAATGCGGCGTGAGCATCACCTTGGGCGCGAGGGGCCGGAACGGGCGGCCAGTCGTCGGCACGGGCGTCGCCTGCCGTGTGAGCGGGATGGAAACCGTGCGGGTCCTGCTCTCACGGCGCACCGATGCCGCCGTCGTCGATGCTGTAGAGGGCGGCAGCGCAATCGCGGCGACCTTCTCTCGCGCGCGCGACCACAGATCGATCCAGCTGAAGGCCTCGCGCGCGGTTATCCGACCTGTTGCACCGGATGACGCGAGCGAGGCGGAGCGGCAATGCGCACTCTTGGCGGACGATCTCGTCGAGCTGGGCTACGCGCGGGCCCAGGCGGACGTCTATGCCTTGCTCGGGGCGCCGGACCTCGTCTCGCTTGAATTCCGGCCCGAGCGCGTCTTCACCCAGACGCCCGGTCCGGGCGCCGGTGCGGAGCTGCCGCGATGAGCGCAGTCGACCTGCGCGCGCTCCGCGGGTCGATGGAGGGCTTCTGCGCGTCCACCTTGTGCACCTGCGACGAGGAGGGCCTGCCCAACGCCTCGATGATCAGCCAGGTGCACTGGGTCGACGAGGACCACGTCGCGCTTTCCTACCAGTTCTTCAACAAGACGCGCCGGAACCTCCTCGCCACGCGGCAGGCTTGCGTTCAGCTCTTCGACCCCTCGACCCTCGCGATCCATCGGCTCCACCTCGACTACGTTGAGACACGCACTTCGGGCCCGCTCTTCGAGACGATGAAGGCGAAGCTCGCCGGCATCGCCTCGCATCACGGTCTTGAGAAGGTGTTCCGGCTGCTCGGCGCGGACGTCTTCCGCGTGGTGGCGATGGAGCAGGTGCAGCCCGCTTCGGCGCAGCCTGCATGCCGGAGCGTCCCGCTACTCTCCGCGGTGCGGGCCTGCGTCGACGACCTCTCTCGCTGCGGGGACTTCGATGACCTCGCCGATGCCGTGCTTGACGGCATGGTCCGTCATCTCGGTATCTCGAACGCGATCCTCCTCATGGCGGAGTGCGACGGCCGTCTCTTCGCGCTCGGCTCGCGGGGATACGCCGTCTCTGGAATCGGTGCGGAGATCCTTCCGGGCGAAGGCGTCATCGGCGTCGCGGCCCGCGAGGGCGTGCCGATCCGCATCGGACACATGAGCGCGGACTACCGCTACGGCGCCGCCCTCGGGGCTGCCGCCCGGAGCGCCGGGCTCCTCGCGGAAGATCCGCCGGGTGTCCCCTTCCCGGGTCTCGGCACGCCGCACAGCCAGATCGCAGTCCCGGTCATGGCCAATGGCCGCGTCCTCGGTGTCCTCTTCGCGGAATCGGACGAGGTGATGCGCTTCGATCATGAGTGCGAGGATGCGCTCGTGCTCGTCGCGAAACAGCTCGGCGCGATGATGGCGCTCCTGCGGGAGGAGGACGCCGATGAGGCGGCAGCCCCGGCCGAGCCCGACGTCTCGGCCGAAGGCGGCATCACTGTCCGCCATTGCCCGCGCGACGACAGCGTGTTCATCGGGCACGATCACCTCATCAAGGGGGTCGCGGGCGCTATTCTCTGGCGGCTCCTGGGCGAGCATGCCGCAACGGGCCGCACCGACTTCACCACCCGCGAGTTGCGCCTCGACCGGTCGCTGAAGCTACCCGACCATGCCGAGAATCTCGATGCCCGCCTCGTTCTCTTGCGGCGGCGACTTGAGGAGCGTGGCGCTTGCCTCCAGCTCGAGAAGACCGGCCGGGGGCGGTTCCGTCTCGTGGGCCGCTGCAAGATCACGCTCGAGGAAGCCGGTGCGCGCACCCCGGCGGAGGTCGCCTGAGGCCCACGCTTCAGGTGAGCATTTCCTTAGCATCCATTTAGGCTTTCGTGACGCGAGACTTAGCAAGCCTGTCGTCGCGACCCGGCCTATAGAGCGCGGCAGGACGCGGTGCCGTGCCCGAAACGGCGACGGCACCGCCCCACCCGACATAACCGAACCCTATGGCGCGCTTGCGCCGCCATCCCCGACCCGAGAGGGCCCGGCACCTGACGCCGTGGCCGAAAGAGAGACGACATGACGACTGACATCCTCAGAAGCGGCCTTCGCGGCGCGCTCATCACCGCGCTCGAACCCCGCCTCGCTGCCGAGTCCGATGCGCTCATATGGAACGGCCGGAAACCCGCGCGCCGGGTGAAACTCATCGTCCGCGCCGCCTGCGCCGAGGACGTGGCCGAAGCCGTGCGCTTCGCTGCCGCGAAAGGCCTCACCGTTTCGCCGCGGGGCGGCGGGCACCAGTTCACCGGGATAGCGGCTCAGGCCGATATGGTGATCGACCTCGGCACCCTCGACGGCCTGAAGCTCGACGCAGAAGCGCGCACCGCCCGCGTGGAACCTGCCGTGACCAACGCCCGACTCGCCGCCGCGCTGGAGCGGCACGGCCTCGCTTTCCCGCTTGGCCATTGCGGCAGCGTCCCTATGTCGGGCTACCTGCTCGGCGGCGGTGTGGGCTGGAACTCGGCCGAATGGGGCTTCGCCTGCTTCTCGGTCATGGCCGTGGAGGTCGTGCTCGCCGACGGGCGCATTGTCACAGCCGACGCAGAACAGAATGCGGACATCTACTGGGCCGTGCGTGGCGCAGGGCCGGAGTTCTTTGGGGTCGTGACCGCCTATCACGTGAAGCTGCAGGAGGCGGCGAAAGCCACCAGCACCTCGATCCGCATCTATCCGGCCGCGATGGCCTCGCAGGTCGCGGACTGGGCGGAGACTGTCATGGCGGAGGCTCCTCCTTCCGTCGAGTTTACAACGAAGGTTACGCCGACGCCGAACGGCCCAGTGCTCGCCACCTTGGCGACCGTCTTCGCGAAGACGGATGCCGAAGCCAGTGCGATCCACGCCGCGCTTGGGAAAAGCGCACCCGAGGCGCTCCAGGTCATCGGCCCGATGCCCACGCCCATCGGCGCCCTCTACGAGGCGACAGAGCCGTCCATGCCAAGGGGCCGACGCTACGCCGTCGACACGCTCTGGTCCGAAGCCCGCTTCGGGGAGGTGCTGGCGCGCCTCGTCCACGGCATGGCGCTCGCGCCGTCGGAGGAGAGCATGGCTCTGGTCGTCCTGCGGCCGAACGCCGTCGCAACCCCGACGGACGCCGCTTTTTCATGCCACGGGCGCGTCTTCGGTGCGCTCTACGGGATCTGGCAGGGCGAGGAACATGACGCTGCCAACATCGGATGGCTCCGGGCCACGATCGACGGTGTCGCGCCCCTCTGCACCGGAGCCTACGTGGGCGAGGCCGATCTCGACCGGCCGGACCGGGCCCTGCGGACGCTGAGCCCAGAGGCGCAGACGCGGCTCCGGGATCTTCGAGCCTTTCACGATCCACACGGCCTCTTCCTGCGCCGCGCCAGCACGACGGCCATTGCCGCCGAATGAAACGATCCCGCGTGGAGCATCCGCGCGGGACCACGACCCCGACATTGACCCAACTCAGGAGAGACCCTCATGACCATCCACCACACCCTCCGCGCCGCGTTCCTGGCGGGCATGGCGCCGCTTGCAGCGGCAGCGCAAGGCATCGACTTCGGCCCGGACGTGCAACTGGGAGAAGGCACTGTGCGCGCCTTCGCCGAGACCGACTTCGCGGGCCTCGCCACGCGCATCGGCATCGAGATGACCAAAGACGCCGTGGACACGCTCGGCCACGACATGATCTTTGTCACGGTGCCGCTGCCTGAGGCTGCGCTCGACGCGGGCTACGACCACGTCTCGCTCGACTGGATGCCCCATGGCCACGCGCCCGGCGACCTCTTCGGCGTGCCGCATTTCGACGTGCACTTCTACCTGACTACCGAGGCCGAGCGGCTGGCCATCGACCCCGCCGATCCGCTCTTCATGGAAAAGGCCGCGAACAGGCCCTCCGCAGACCTCATGCCGCCGAACTTCGTGCCGCCGCCGGAACTCGATCCGATCCCGGCGATGGGCGAGCACTGGCTCGACGTCACGGACCCGGTCTTCGCGGGACACCCCTTCGAGGCTGTGCTGATCTATGGGGCGTGGGACGGCGAGGTGACGTTCGTGGAACCCATGGTGACGCGCGACCTCCTGCTTTCCCGCCGTGACTTCGGCGGGACGCTCGGCCAGCCGGAACGGGTCGAGGAGCCAGTGTCGCTCCCGGGCTCATGGAGCGTGTCCTTCGATGCGGAGACCGGCGTTCATGTGGTCTCGATCGACGATCTGGAGGTGCGCTTGCCGGGGGAGGAGACCGGCGCACCAGATATGAATTGAGCCTTTGGTCGCGGGCGGCCCGACGCTGCTCGCGACCCTTCAGCCGCCTCATTGGGCGTCAGCCAACCAGGAGCATTCGTCGCAGCGCGCCTGCCCCCTGATCTTCAGCCCTGCTGGTTGCCCTTGGCTCCCTCAGCCGGCGTCACCGCCGACTGGAGAGAAGCGAGGCCGCCAAGGGCTGAGTCGCCGACGCCGGGTCCGGTTGGTTTGTCCAGCCGGGCCCGGCTCTCGTTGCTGACAGCGGACCGTGAACATCCCATCGTCCCGATGCGCATGTCCGCACGGCCGCGCTCTATAAGTGATACGTCAGCAGCAAGCTGATGATCTTATGGAGAAAAGGACGTGAAGAGATGCCCGACCCCAGCACGAAGTCCCCTGCGTCGAGCGTACCGCCGGCCAACGGCTTCAGGACCGCCAGCACGTCGCCGCCGCCGAAATCGAGCTGCCAGGCGGGGCTGGTGTCGGTGATCTGCCCGTCCCGCGCGTTCGTGCCGCCGACGCCCAAAGGCGCTTGACGAGGACGTCCCCGTTACCGACGTCCTGACCCTCCTTCCTCCTGTTGTCAGAGCGGCAATTCGAGGTGCTGTCCCAACGGAAGACAGGCGCGCCGGGTGGTGCAGGACGAGGGAATTCGCAACAAACCCGCTATCCGGGCATGACATTCTGCGGCCAAAACGGCTTGATCCCGATTCCCCCCGCGCCCGACGTCCGTGAGCCGGTCAGCCCCTCATGAGCCAGTCCTTGTTCATCATCATGTGGACGCCCTTTTCCCCGTCCACCACTTGCGTGATGCGCAGGTCGCCGGCGAGGCTGAGAAGCATGTAGGCTTGGTCCTTCGTGATCCCGGCCCGCTCGGACACCAGTCCAATCATCTGCCGGACCGCGCGGCGCATGGCGTCGTCGAGAGAGGCGTGAAAGCCCATGGAGATGAGATGGGTCGCGGATTCCGCGAAGGGGCCGTTGATCTCCATGTCCTTGCGCAGCGTCAGGCGGAAACGCCCGCTCAGCGCGGTCTCCACCGCCGCGATGCAGACCTCGCCGTCGCCCTGCCGTCCGTGACCGTCCCCGACAGAAAACAGCGCGCCCTCCTCGAAGACCGGCAGGTAGAGCGTCGTGCCGGGACGCAGCTCCTTGTTATCCATGTTCCCGCCATGGGCGCGCGGTTCCGGCGAGCCGATACGGCCCCAGGCCCGGGGCGGGGCCACGCCCATGACGCCGAAGAACGGGTCGAGCGGCATCGTCAGGCCCCAGGGCAGAGTGCAGGTCCCGGCGGCGCGGTCGATGTCGATGTGCATGCGCTGGTAGTTCGTGAATTCATCGGGCAAGGCGCCGAGAAGAGGCAGGATCGCTGTAAAGCCCCAGTCCTGCATTGGTGTCGCCTCGAGGATGTCGACCTGCAGCACATCGCCAGGCCGGGCGCCGCGCACGTAGACGGGGCCGGTCATGAAATGGGGCCCCGGACCCATGCGGCCCGCGTGGGCCTCAAGGGCCGCGAGGTGGGCGGGCAGAACGTTGGCATGGCCCGGCGGCAGGTCCTCCGTGGTGCAGGCGGTCAGGCAGTCCAGCGTCACCTCGTCGCCGCTGTCGATCTCGATCACAGGCGGGGTCGTGGCATCGAAATATCCCCAGAAGAGGTGTTCCGGCCGCCAATCGACGTGGTGATGAACCGTCATGCGAATATCCTTTCAGGGTCAGACCGACAGGTAGGCGGAGACTCCATCGGCCTCCATGTCGCGCCCCTCTCCGCGGAGCGCGACGCGCCCCCGATCAAGCACGACATAGGCATCGGCGAGGGAGCGCGCGAAATCGTAGTATTGTTCGACGAGCAGGATCGCCATGCGGCCCTTGAGAGCGGCGATGGCGGCCTCGATGTCCTCGACGATGGAGGGCTGGACTCCTTCGGTCGGCTCATCGAGGATCAGCAGCTTCGGGCGCGGGGCGAGAGCGCGGGCGATTGCGAGTTGCTGCTGCTGCCCGCCCGAGAGATCCCCGCCGCGCCGACGCCACATCTGCCCGAGAACGGGAAAGAGCGTCGTGACCTCGTCGCGCGCGGCGTCCGGCTCGGGCGTGCGGTGGTTGCGCAGGACGATCTCGATATTCTGGCCCACGGTCAGGTCGGCGAAGATCTCCCTTCCCTGTGGGACATAGCCCATGCCGGCCCGGGCGCGCAGATGGGACGGGGCGCGTGTCATGTCGGTCTGTTCGAAATGGATGCTGCCTGAGGCGGCAGGCATCACGCCCATGAGCGTGCGCAGAAGCGTGGTCTTGCCTGCCCCGTTCCGCCCCAGCAGTGCCATGCACGAAAGCGGGGCGATGGCGAAGTCAACGCCCTCGAGGATCAGGGCCGAGCCGTAGCGTTGCGACAGGGAGGTGACGGTCAACGGCATCAGTGGCGCCCCAGGTAGACTTCCCGCACGCGCTTGTCCGCGCGGGCGTCGGCCATGCGGCCCTCGAAGATCGGCGCGCCCTCGTGGAGCACGGTGACGCGGTCGGCGATTTCCTCGACGAAGGCCATGTCATGTTCGATCACCAGGATCGCGCGGTCGGGGGCGCGCAGCCGCCGCACGAGATCTGCGGTATGGCTGGTCTCTGCGTCAGTCATGCCGGCCACCGGCTCGTCCAGCATCAGCAGCTTCGGGCGTTGCATCAGCAGCATCCCGATCTCCAGCCATTGCTTCTGCCCGTGGGCGAGGATGCCCGCCGGCGCCTCGGCGCGCTCGGTGAGCCCGATCTCCTCTAGCACCTCGGCCACGCGCTCCGCCCGGCGTGGATCGCGCCAGGCCCGGAGTTCCGCAAGGATCGACCGCTGGTGCAGCCGCAGCGCCAGTTCGAGGTTCTCGCGCACGCTCAGTGCCTCGAAGACGCTGGGTTTCTGGAACTTGCGCCCGACACCCGCGAGGGCGATGCGGGGCTCCGAGAGCCGCAGGAGGTCAGTGACACCGTCCAGCACGACCTTGCCCTCCCGGGGCCGGGTCTTGCCGGTGATGACATCGAGAAGCGTCGTCTTGCCCGCGCCGTTGGGGCCGATCACGCCGTGGATCTCGCCGTAGCGGGCAATGAAGCTGAGGCCGGGGATGGCGACGAAATCGCCGAAAGTCACGCGCAGCCCGTCGACCTGGATCGCCTGCGCGCCGCGGATGTCAGGGCTCATGGCGCGGGACCCTCCTTGCAAGCGAAAGGCGCGGGAGACGGATATCGGCGAGACCGTTCGGCAGGTAGACCACCACGACAAGGACCAGCAGCGCGAGGATGAAGGGCCAGAGGTCGGGGGCAAACCCGGTCAGCCAGAACTTCAGCGCGCTGATAACGGCAGCGCCGATCACCGCGCCCGACAGGGTGCCGCGTCCTCCGAGGGCGACCCAGACCGCGATCTCGATGGACAGTTCCGGCGACAGCAAGCGCGGATTGATGATGCCCACCTGCGGCACATAGAGCGCGCCGGCGATCGCCGCGAGGACGCCCGACAGGGTCCAGGCCGCCAGCTTCGGCCAGACCGGATCGTAGCCCAGGAAGCGCAGCCGCGCTTCGTCGTCGCGCACCGCCACCAGCATCCGCCCGAAAGGCGAGCTGACCAGCCGCCCGCAGAGCAGGAACCCCGCAAGAGCCGCGGCGGTCGAGGCCGTGGCCAGCCAGACGGCGGTGGAGGGCGCCCCCATGGGCATGCCGAGCAGGCTGGTGAAGCCGGTCATCCCGTTGTTGCCGCCGAAGCCCGTGTCGTTGCGGAACATCAGCAGCATGGCCACATAGGTCAGCGCCTGGGTGATGATGGCGAAATAGACGCCGCTCACCCGGCTGCGGAACGACATCCAGCCATAGGCAAAGGCCAGCAGGCCGGGCAGCACCAGGATCAGGCCCGCTGCGTAGGGAAAGCTCTCGAAGAAAACCCAGTAGGACGGCAACTCCGTCCAGCCCATGAAGGTCATGAGATCCGGCACGACGCCCTGATAGACATAGCCGGCCTTCAGCATGTGCATGGCGACGAGATAGCCGCCCAGCGCGAAGAAGAGCCCGTGGCCGAGCGACAGCACCCCGGCAAAGCCCCAGACGAGGTCGAGGGCGATGGCCAGCAGCGCGAAGGTCGCGATCTGGCCAATGATGTTGGCCAGATAGGGCGAGATGCCGAAGCTCGAGCCCGCCAGCGGCCCGCCGAGGATTGGCAGGGCAATGGTCAGGGCCGCAAGCGTGGCGGCGACGAGGCGGAAGAGCGGCGAGCCGGTCATCAGCGGCGTCCCTTCGGTGCGAAAAGGCCCTCGGGACGCCACTGGATGAAGGCGATGACGAGCAGCAGCACCACCACCTTCGCCGCCACCGCGCCGTAGAGCGGCTCCATGATCACGCTGATCTGTCCGATCCCGAGCGAGGCGACGACGGCGCCCGCAAGGCTGCCGACACCGCCAAGCACCACGACCATGAAACTGTCCACGATGAAGCCCGCCCCCATGTTCGGATTGACGTTGTAGAGCGGCGCCAGCGCCACGCCCGCAAGCCCCGCAAGACCCGAGCCCAGGGCCACGGCCATCCGGTCCGTCAGCCGCGTGTCGATCCCCGCAGCCCCCGCCATGGCGCGGTTCTGGGCGACGGCACGGACGTTCATGCCGAATGTCGAGTAGCGCAGCAGGACCACGACCCCGACGAAGGCGGCGACCGCGACGCCGATGGCAAAGAGCCTGTTCCAGGTCATGATGAAATCGCCCATCAGCGGCACGCCCCCGGTGACATAGAAAGGCTGGTGGAATTCGAGGTTCTGCGTGCCGATGGTCACCCGAACGAGATTGATCAGCAGCAGGCTCACCGCCCATGTGGCCAGGAGCGTCATCAGCGGGCGGTCGTAGAGGCGGCGCAGGACCAGGGCCTCCATCACGAGGCCGATCATAGCCGCGGCGACAAAGGACACGGGCAGCGCGACGATCAGATACCAGTCGAGAAGCCCGGGCGCCGCCGCGCGGATCGCGTTCTGCACGAACCAGGCGGCATAGGCGCCGATCATGATGAACTCGCCCTGGGCGAGGTTGATGACGCCCATCAGCCCGAAGATGATGGCAAGTCCCAGGGCCGCGAGCAGCAGGACGCTGCCATAGCTGAGCCCGCTGTAGAGCGCGGCAAGGACGCGACCGGCGGCAAGCTCGCGGTCGATGGCGGCGAGCGCGGTCTCGCCCGCGGCGATCACCTGCGGGTCGGTTTCGGCACCGATGGCTTCGGCGACCAGCGTGCGGTTGCGCAGGGTGGCGTCCGCGGCGATGGCCTCGATGGCCAGAACGCGGTTCCCGGGGTCGGGATCATCGAGCAGCATCCGGGCACGCAGGGCCTCGAGGGATCCTGCGACCCCGGCGTTGGTCTCGATCGCGAGGGCGGCCTCGAGAATGCCCAGCGTCAGCGCTTCGCGGCGGCGTTCCAGCGCGGCGGCGGCGGCAGTACGGGCGGCGGCGTCATCCGTATCCGCAAAAAGCGACAGCGCGGCGGCGGCTGATGCGGCGGTGGCGCGCACGCGGTTGTTGACGGGCAGGCCCGCCGCCTCCGCCGGTGCGGGAGCGGGGGCAAGCGTTGCCGCATCGAGCGCCGCGTCGCCTTCGCCGATGAAGGGGATGCCTTCGGCGCAGCGCAGGGTCCGGCCCTCGGCGGCGGCGACGACGGTCTGGGCCCAGCGCGCCTCCTCCGGTCCGCCGGAGGCGCCGGCTTCGGCCAGCGCGACAAGCGCCGCGACCTGGCCGGAAATCTCCGGCGCGCAGAGGGCCGACGCAAGGGAGGCGCGGTCCGCGAGAACAGGCGACGCGAAGAACGCCGCCAGGAGGCAGAGGAGCCGTGCGAAAGGCATGGGGGAAACTCTCCGGTTGGCGCGGCGGGGGTGTCCCGCCGCGCCGCCTTTGGGATCAGGAGGTCATGTAGGGGCTGAACGGCACCGGGTCCGGCGTGCCTTCCGACTGCCAGAGCACGTCGAAGCCCTGGCTCTCGTTCAGCGATCCGATGAAGACGCCGCGCTTGATGTAGGTGTTCTCCTCCATCATCGCGATGTCGTAGCCCGACGGGCAGGCGAAGGAGACCGACGGGCTTGCCGCGCGCACTTCCGGAACGTCGAAGGAGCCTGCCGCCTCTGCCGCCAGCGCCCAGAGGTGGACACCGTCATAGACCGACACCATCGGGTCGATGGACACGTCGGGACGGTAGGGCGCGCCGCTGGCGGCTACGTAATTGGCCCAGGAGGCGAGGAATTCCTCGTTCCGGGGTCCGGTGGCGGTCTGCAGGTAGGCCCAGCAGTTGAGGTGACCGACGAGCGCCTCGGTATCGAGGCCCTCGAAATCCGCCTCCAGCGCGTCGAGACCCAGCACCGGCACGTCGAGCGCGCTGATGCCCTGGTTGGCGAACTCGCGGAAGAAGTCGGGGATCGAGTTGCCGACGACCGTCAGGATCACCACCGGCTGGCCGCCGGGCTGGTCGGCGAATTCGCGGATCTGGTTGACCAGCGTCTGGAAGTTCGAGTGGCCCACCGGCACGTATTCCTCGCGCCAATCGTCCGCCGTGATGCCGAGCGAGCTCCAGTAGCCCTTGAGCTGCTGGTTGATCGTGCGCGGCCAGACATAGTCGGAGCCGAGCATGAAGAACCGCTTGGCCTCCCCACCGTCGGGACCCATCAGATATTCCACGGCCGGCAGCACCGACGACGACGGCGGCGAGTTGAGGTAGACGACGTTCGGGCTGTTCTCCTCGCCCTCGAAATGGAGCGGGTAGTAGAGCAGAGCGTCTTCCTGCTCCACGACCGGCAGGACCGACTTGCGGCTGACCGAGGTCCAGCAGCCGAAGAGCGCTGCGACCTCGTCCTGGGTGATGAGCTGGCGGCCAAGCTGGGCATAGAGCGGCCAGTCGGACGCGGGGTCGGTGCCGACCACCTCGACCGTGCGGCCAAGGACGCCGCCGGCGGCGTTCAGTTCCTCGGCGGCCATGCGCACGACGCTCGTCAGACGGCCTTCGACGTTGGCCATGGCGCCCGAGGAGGAGAAGAGGCAGCCGAGCTTTACGGTATCGGAGGAGGCGTGGGCGCTGCGGATCAGCCCGGGTGCGGGAAAGGTTGCGGCCGTCAGGCCGAGGGCGGTCGCCCCCGCGCCCTTGAGCAGGCCGCGGCGGGTCAGGCGTCTGGTCATCGTTTGCTCCATCTGCTGGTCCCCGATGTTGCCCCGGGGATGAGTGGTGATTAGGCTTCTGGCATTGCCGGTGTGACAGGTTGTCCAACTTGAATTAGGGTCAATCTTCCGCCGTCACGCGGGCCGGAAGCGCAAGCGAAGCGAACAAAGATTCCGCTTTTTTTGGTGCGTTTTGGCGGATTTTTGAGCTGGATTTGCATCATGTATGATAGTCAGGAGCATCAGTGACTTTACCAGAGTTCAAGAAACTTGATTCCGAGCTGCGCCAGACCTTGTCCCATGTCGGGACGAGCCTGAGGGCGCGGCGGCGGCAGATGGAGCTGACGCTGGACGAGGTCGCCACCCGGGCGGGCTGTTCGGAGAGCATGCTGTGCAAAATCGAAAAGGGCCGGGTGAACCCCTCGATCACGCTGCTCCGGCGGCTGGCCGGGGCCCTCTCGATCAATATCGCCGCCCTGTTCGAGGACAGCACGGCGCCCGACATCGTGCAGCGTGCCGGCGAGCGGCCTCGTCTCAACGACAACGCCCTGAAGCGCGGCGACGGCATCGTGCTGGAACGGGTCGGGCCCCACGGGCCGGGCATCATGCTGGAGACCGACATTCACATCATCGCGGTAGGGGGTGCCTCGGACGGGCTCATCACCCATGAGGGCGAAGAGGTCGGATACGTGCTCGAAGGCGTCGTCGAACTGATCGTGGAAGATCGGACCTGGCGGCTGGAGGCGGGCGACAGCTTCCACTTCCGGTCCGAGCGACCGCACGGCTATCGCAACGTCGGCGACGTCACGGCCCGCATCTTCTGGGTCAACACGCCGCCGACCTTCTGACCGGGCGGTGGCGCCTGGCGCGGCATAACTGGCCTCGTCTGGCACCCTCACATGGCGGGCTTTTGCTCCGCCCTTCAACCGGAAGCCATGCTGGTGACGACGCATGCAGGCCAGCACCTTTCCGAGGTCGGGCGGCAATGTCCCGTTACAGCATAGTGCGGCGCAATGGTAAGGTCTCGACACCGAAGAGCGCATTTCTGTCACGCGGTCAGCGCCGCGCCCCGGAATCAAGCCCGCTCCTCTTCCGCACCCGAGGAATGGCCGTCGCTTCCGGGAGGACGCCCCGGACGGGAGCGAAGTCCCAGGAAATAAGCCCGACGTCGAGGGGGATCGCTCTCGGCGCCGGCAGCATCGGGGGGTCAATTCTGCCTGTGAGGGTCAGAGCCCGATGGCCAGGAGGTTCGGTTGGGAAATGAAGGGCTTGTTTTCCGAGCATTGAACTTAAGACACCTCAGCCGCCTCACCTTGCTCGACACTCGCACTGATCCGTCGTCTGCGAAGACAAGAGCAGATGGCCGGGCAAGGGAGCCGGCTCTCATCATCTGTCAGGACGGTGGTGCACACGATCATCGGGTCCATGAGGGGTGACGCTGGGCATGGTGAAGCCACATTGCCGCGCTGAACAGTTCCGGCGCCAAGGGCGATGTGCTCTTCATGCTGCAGGACGACGCGAACGGCGGCAAGTTTCTCCATGTTGCCGTGACCGCAAGCGGGCTCACCCCGTCGATGACCCACCTGCAGCATATACTCGGGATGTTCGACGCCGCCGGCAATCCCGCCAACTCGGTCTCGCCGACGCTGGCCCTCGACGCCGATCGCGACGGCATGGTCGAGGACCTCGAGGGGCTTGCCGCTTACGGAGACATCCTGCTGCCGCTGACCGACACGGATGGCGACGCGCCGGTGGCCAACGACGAGGGCTACCTGACCTATTTCCGCAGCTTCGACGTCAACGAGGACAGCAACTTCTTCAGCCCGGTCACGGGGGCTGACTACAGCTTCGAGGACCTCATGGAACTCGCCCTGCGCGAATATGTCATTCATGGCGTGGATGTGCCCGACGGAATTGGCGAAGGCACCGGGGGCGAGGTCGACGGCGGAGAGAACGGGTTCACCCCGCTCCTGCCGGCCGGCGTCTCGGAAATCGTCCGGATCGACGCCGAGCAGGCGCGGACCCAAATCGCGGGGCAGCAATCCGACGCCGGCACCCGCTACGCGCTCGACGGTAACGACAACGTCCTGAGTACGGGCGACGGCAAGGATCATGTGCTGGCCGGCGCGGGCGATGATTCCATCTTGGGCGGGGACGGTGCAGACGTCATTCAGGGTCTCGCAGGCAACGACATGCTCGTCGGCGATGACGGCGACGACCTCCTCAACGGCGGCTCGGGCAACGACGTGCTTCGAGGTGGGGTCGGTGACGACGACCTCCTGGGAGGTCTCGGTGACGACGTGCTCTTCCGGCACCGACAGATTGAGCGGCAGCAACGGCGACGACCGCCTGACTGGCGGCACCAGGGCGGACGAGTTCCACTTCAACGCTGGAACCGGGACGGACGTGGTCAACGACTTCCAGCAGGGCCTCGACGTTATTTCGTTCCTCGATTGCGGCGCCATCGCCTTCGCTAACTCGCAAGAAACGGCCGGCCGTGGCGACAGCGACCTGTCCGCCGCAGACTTCGACCAGGTTCTGGGGATCGCTGGTCTCGATGCCGAGAACGACCAGCAGGTGGTGTTCAGCTTCAACACCGCCGAGAACGCTTCGACCACCGAAGCCGATGTGGCAATCGCGGCCTATCTCGCCGCCAGCGACGGAGACGGAAATGATACCTTCATCTACTATGACGACGACTGGTCTACGCTCGAGGGCCGTGAGACGGTCGCCGTGCTTGACGGGTTCTCGGCGGCGATGACGCAGGCGGATTTTGACGTCTACTGACAAAAGCCGACTTCATACAACCGGGCAAATGTCACCGGCAGGCTCTGGTTTCAGCTGGATGAACGTCGGGGGTCAGAGCAGGCCTCAATATCTATCAGAGCCTTGACTGGGACCGCAGGAGGAACGATCGCGGTGCGGAAGCAGGCCTGAAGCCGGGCCCCGGCAGCGGGCGGTCCGCCGCCCCCTCACATGATCCCGGTTTCGTCGAAGATCGTCCGCGTTGCTCTGCCGCCCTCGATCATCTTCTGCACTGCGATCTCCCCGTCGACCTTCGCAACCGCGGCTTCGACCACCTCGGCAAGGCGGTCCTGCGGGATCGTCAGAACGCCGTCGATGTCGCCGACGATCACGTCGCCCGGCATGACGCGGGTTCCGTTGCCGAACTCGATGGGACAGCGGTAGTCGATCACCCGTCCCCGCATCCGCTGGTCCTGCGCATAGGCGCCATGGGAGAAGACGGGGAGCGACTGTCGCAGCAGCCCCCGGGTGTCGCGGTGAAAGCCGTCGACGACGGCTCCCGCGGCACCCAGCGTCTCCGCTCTCGCCGTCATCAACTCGCCCCAGAGCGCATAGCGCAGCGAGGCGCCCGTACAGATGTAGACCTCGCCCGGAGCCAGCGCGTCGAGAGCGTCGAACATCAGCCCGAACGCCGCCTCGCGCCCCGAGTGTCCCTCGCGATCACCGGCGCAGTCGGCTTCGAGGACCGGCATCGCGCGACCCACCAGCATGTCGTCCGGGCGGAGTGCGCGGATCGCCGGCGGCAGGAACTGGTGGGTGAGGCCCATCGCGTCCATCACGTCACCGATCACGGCCGTGTGCAGACTGCGCCGGATGCGGTCGAAAAGGGGCGAGGCGTCGGTCATGGTCGTCCTTTCGCGGACAGGTCGAAGAGGTTTTCGGGCAGGCCCCGCGTCATGGTGTGCAGAGCGAACAGGCTCCCTGCCAACCTGTCCGAAGGATCCTTCATGGCACTCGCGGTGGTCACGTAGAGTGTGGCGAGATCCGGTCCGCCGAAACAGCAGGTCGTGATGTTTCGAACCGGCATCTCCACCACCCGGTCGATGCTGCCGTCCGGGGCGACACGCACGATGCAGCCCCCGCCGAAGCGGCAGTTCCAGAGATACCCTTCGGCGTCGATCGCCGATCCGTCGGGCAGCCCCCGGTCGAAATCCGCGAAATGCCGCCGGGGCGCGCCGATGTCGCCGGTGTCCGGATCAAAGGGATAAGCCCTGATCTCGTTCTTCAGCGTATCGCCGAAATAGAAGGTCCGCCCGTCCGGCGCCCAGCAGAGCGTGTTGGAAATGCCGATACCGCTCTCGAATTCCTGAAGCTTGCCGCCATGGGTGTAGCGGTAGAGCCGACCGCGGCCCTCCACGATGTCGAGGGTCTCGCCGTTCGGGCCAACATTGTTGCCCATGGTGCCGACCCAGAACCGGCCAAGGGGATCGGTGCGGCCGTCGTTCATCCGCACCTCGGGCCAGTCCGGAAGCCGGGCGGACAGATGCTCCCGCTTGTCCGTGGTCACGGTCAGCAACAGGAGCCCGGAGCCCTGCGCGACGAGAAGCCTTCCGGGATCGGTGGTGAGCGACAGGGCGACCACCGGCTCGTCGAAGAAGTGGCTCGTGACCGCCCCGCTGGCGAGGTCCAGCCGATGCAGCAGAAAGCGGTTGATATCGACCCAGTAGAGCCGGTTTTCCGCGACGGACCAGGTGACGGCCTCGCCGCAGATGTCGCCGGTTGGTGCAATGCAGAGTGGTGTCACGCCATCCTCCTGTCCAGCATCTGGTTCAGCATCACTGCCCCGATGATCAGCGCCCCTCGAACCACGAGTTGCCAGTATTCCGAGATGTTGAGCAAGGTCATGCCGTTGACGATGATCCCGAGAAACAGCACCCCGATCAGGGTGCCCCAGATCCGCCCGCGCCCGCCAAAGAGCGACGTGCCTCCGATGATCACCGCCGCGATCACGTCCAGCTCCCAGCCACGCCCGGCCGCGGCGCTGCCCGACAGGATCTGGCTTGCGATCAGCACCCCGGCGATGGCGGTGCAGGCGCCGGTGATCCCGAGCGCGAGCATCTTCGTGCGCCACACCCGGATGCCCGACAGGCGCGCCGCCTCGAGGTTGCCGCCGACCGCGTAGATCTCGCGCCCGAAAGTCGTGTGGTTCATCAGGAAATACGACAGCCCGAAGACCACCGCGAGGATATAGACCGGGAACGGGATGCCGAAGAGGAAGCCCGACCCGATGAAGTTGAACCAGCGCGGGAAGCTGGTGATCGGAAAGCCGCCCGTGATCAGGTTCGCGGCCCCCGCAAGGATCGCGAGCAGTCCCAGCGTGGTGATGAAGGACGGCATGTTGACCTGCTGGCGGAGTTTTCCCGTCATCACTCCCAACGCGAAGAGAACCGCCATGGAGGCGAGCGCGCCCAGCGTGATCGCCAGCGCCGGTCCCGTGAGCGGGGACAGTTCCCGCGTGATCCAGGCGGTCAGGCAGCCGGCGAACGCGACGCCCGACCCGACGGAGAGGTCGATCTCGCCCGAGATGATGACCATGGTCATGCCGAAGGCGATGATGCCCTGCATCGTCACGTTGCGCAGCACGTTGAGCTGGTTGTTGACCGTGAAGAAGCCCGGCGCGCTCAGGGCGAGGCCGATGAAGATCAGCACGAGGATGATCTCCATCGGGTAGCGGCGCATCACCGACACGATCATGCGGCCTCTCCCATGCAAGCGCCGTAAAGGTCCTGAAGGGTGGTCGACGTCGGGTCGCGCTCCGCGGTCAGCCGGCCTTCGCGCAGCACAAGGATGCGGTCGCAGACTTCCAGCAGCTCCTCCAGTTCCGACGAGACGAAGATCACCGCCAGCCCTTCGCCGGCTTTCGCCCTGATGATCTCGAAGACCTGCTGCTTGGCGTTCACATCGACGCCCCGGCTCGGTTCGTCGAAGAACATGACCCGAGGGTCCGTGTGCATCCAGTTGCCGATCACCACCTTCTGCTGGTTGCCGCCCGACAGCGAGCCCGCGGGATCGTCGGCGCTGCCGACCTTGATGCCCAGCTCGGCGATCTGGCGCGCGACGCCGGGGCGCTCCATCGCCCGGGTGATGAACCCGCCCCGTCCGAGCCGGTCGAGGCTCGCCATGCTCAGGTTCGCATGGATCGAATGGTCGAGCACCAGGCCGTCCTCCTTTCGGTTCTCGGGCGTGTAGCCGATGCCCAGCTGTTTCATCCTGCGCGGGCTCGGGTCGGAAACCTTTTCGCCGAAAACCCGGATGAGCCCCTTGTCCGGCGGCTCCGCACCGAAGATGCCGCGCAGAAGCTCCGTGCGGCCTGCGCCCATCAGGCCCGCGATGCCCAGGACCTCGCCCTCGTGGAGCGTGAAGGAGATGTCGGCATAGACGGGCAGGCGGGTCAGGCCCTCGACCTTGAGCACGGGCTTGCCCCGGACCGGACGCGCGCGGCGCCGGGAGGCCGCCCGCGCCGTCTCCCCGAACATCATTTCGACGATCTCCGCGGTGGATGTCTCCGGCACCGGCACCGCGCCGGTCTTCACCCCGTCGCGCAGCACCACCGCCTCATCGGCGATCTCGAAGAGTTCCGACATGCGGTGCGAGATGTAGAGCATCGTCACGCCCTTCGCCCGGAGCGCGCGGAGCAGTCGGAAGAGCACATCGACCTCGTTGGAGGCAAGCGCCGAGGTCGGCTCGTCCAGAAGCAGGATGCGCGGCTCGAAGGACATGGCCTTGGCGATCTCCACCACCTGGCTCTGGCCGACGCTCAGACGGTACATCGGCGCCGCCGGGTCGATGTCTATGCCCATGTCTTCGAGCAGCGCCGCGGACCGCGCGTGCACTGCGGGCCAGTCCACCATCGACATGCCCAACCGCCGGGTCTTCGGCAGACGGCCGAGAAAGATGTTCTCGGCGACGGTCAGTTCGCGGACCATGCTCAGTTCCTGGTGCACGGTGACGATTCCCGCGCGGAAGGCGTCGCCCGGCCCGTCAAACCGGACCGGCGTCCCGTCGAGCAGGATCCGCCCCGCGGAAGGCTGGACCGCCCCGTTGAGCATCTTGACCAGCGTCGACTTGCCGGACCCGTTCTTGCCCATCAGGGCATGGACCTTGCCCCGGTCAAACCTGTGATCGAAACCATCGAGCGCGACAAGCTTGCCATACGTCCGGGTCAGACCCTCGCAATGGAGGTCGAGTGTCATCGTGTGTCCTGTTCGCTGGCGCAGGGTCCGCAACGGAAGGGCGGGCCGCCCCGGATCGAGAGCGGCCCGCCAACGTCACCCGGGTTACTGGATCGCTTCGAGCTGCGCGCGGAACTCGGCCACGGTATCGGGGTCCGTGCGCGACAGGCCCAGAACGGGAACGATCACGACCGGCGTCACCTCGCTGCCGTCGGCGGCTGCGAGCGCAGCCTCGACCGCCATGCTGCCCATGACGAAGGGCTGCTGCGCCGTGACGGCCTGCAGCACGTTGTCCTCATCGAGGAGAAAGTCGATCAGCTGCAGCGTGCCATCGACGCCGAAGACCTTGATCTCCTCCTGCTTGCCGGCGTTGCGCACGGCCTGCACCGCGCCCACCGTGCCGCCCTCGTTGGCGGCGTAGATCACGTTCATCTCCGGGTTCGCCGTGATCATGTCGCCCGCGACCCGCAACGCGTCCTCGGCAAGCCAGGCATCCTGCTGGCCGACCCCGGAGATGTCGTTCTCTGCCGAGATCGTCTCGATGAAGCTGTCGACCCGGTCGGCCGAAATTTCGGGCAGCAGCGCCTGAAAGCCCAGGGTGCCGACCACGGCCGACCCGCCCATCTCGCCCGCGATGTAGTCCGCGGCCATTCCCCCGGTCGACAGCCCGAGGTCGCGCTGGTTCGAATTGAGATATGAGGCCGGAAAATCGGCATCGAGGTTGGAATTGTAGGTGACGATGGCCACCCCGGCCTCGTGGGCGCGCTCCAGTGCCGGGATCGAGGCCGTCGCCGAGATCGGCGAGATCACGATCGCATCGACGCCGCGGGCGATATAGGTGTCGATCAGGCTGATTTCCTTGTCGGGACGGCTGTCGGACGACCCGGACAGCAGAGTGGCGCCGGCGGCTTCCGCAGCAGCCTCCATGCCCAGCTGGATCGTCCTGAAGAACTGATCCTGCTGGAACACGATGCCGGCGACGACGCGCTCCTGGGCAAGCGCGGGCCCTGCGGCCAAGGCCGCTGTCAGGGCGATGATCGAGATCGTTCTGGTCATGGTTTCCTCCCCGGAAATGCCGCTAGCCGCGGCTGGTGTCGTTGCTCTTGTCCGCCCTCGCAGCGCTCCGCTCCACGAAGGCGAGGCCCTGGCGCAGGTGGTCTGTCATGAAATACTGGTAAGCCAGCCGGTCTCGGGCCTTCAGCGCGACGACGATCTGCCTGTGACTTTCCCAGGCGATGTCGCGACCGCGCTCGGCCTTTCCCGTCTCCATCAGCTTGACGATGACCGGCTCCATGATCCGGTAGACGTCGCGAACGGTCTTGTTGCCGGCGATGGACACAAGGCGATGATGGAAGGCGAAATCCGCTGCCGCGGTCTCCTCCACCGTCGCAGCGCCAAGCATCCGATCATTGATCTCGGTGAGCTCGTCGATCAGCGCCTCCGAGAGGTGCGGCACGATCTGGTCGTAGAGCCCGCCCTCGATAAGCTGCCTGAATCCCTGGACATCCACGAAGGTCTCCGTCGAGATGGTCAGCTGGAACGAGAAGGCGTCGAGCGCCGCTTCGAAGTGTCGGTTGATCAGCACCGCCCCCACCTTGGGCCGGACATCCACGACCCCGTAGGCACGCAGCGCTCCGATCGCCTCGCGCACGGTGTTGCGGGCCACGCCGAACCGTTCGGACAGCTCCCGTTCCGTGGGCAGGCTGTCGCCGGTGCGCAGCCCCTCCGTCGCGATCATGTCCCGCAATTCCCGCACGAGCTGACGCACGGCGCTTTCCTTGCGCGGCGAGCCCGCTGCTTGGTCATGGGGCGGGAGTTCAGACAAGGGATTCTCCGATTCATTGGTCCAAGAGCCACGATACGACAGCGCTGACGTTTGTAAACGACAAAAAATACCCTTGTTGGCTGGATCTATCTTCGATTTATTGGGCCAAGATGGCTTTCTTGGCCCAACGATTCTAGGAACTGGGAACCCGAGGATGGAGCAGTGCTGGAGGTGGTTCGGCCCGAAAGACCCGGTCAGCCTCGCCGATGCGAGGGCCGCGGGGGCCACCGGGATCGTCAGCGCCCTGCACGAGACCTATGACGGTCGCCCCTGGTCGGCCGCTGCTGTCGCCAAGCGCAAGGCGGAGATCGAGGGCGCGGGCCTTTCGTGGTCCGTGGTCGAGAGCATTCCCGTTCCGAACGCGATAAAGCTCGGAAACGCCGACGCGCCCGAGGCCATCACTGCATTCCTTGCCTCGATGCGCGCGGTGGCCGCGGCCGGCGTGCGCACGATCTGCTACAACTTCATGCCGGTGGTGGACTGGACCCGAACCACGCTCGATCACGTGATGCCCTCGGGGGGTCTTGCCCTGCGCTTCGACATGGCCGATTTCGCGGCCTATGATCTCGGCATCCTCGCCCGCGCAGATGCCGTGGCCGACTACCCGCCGGACCTAGTGGCTCGGGCCGAGGCGCGGCTGTCGGCGATGACGCCGGAACAGGCCGAGGCCCTTGAGCGCACGATCATCGCGGGCCTTCCGGGCGCCGAGGCCAGTCACGACCGACGGGGTATCGCAGGGCTGATCGCGGGCTACCGTGATACCGGGGCGGAGGCCCTGCGTGCCAATCTCACGGCGTTCCACAAGGCGGCCATCCCCGAGGCGCGTGCCCTTGGCATCCGGCTCAGCCTCCATCCCGACGACCCGCCTTTTCCGCTCTTCGGCCTGCCGCGCGTCGTCTCCACCGCCGATGATCTGGCCGCGCTCTTCGCGGCCGTGCCCGAGCTCGAAAATGGCCTGACCTTCTGCACCGGATCGCTGGGGGCGCGCCGCAAGGCCGACCTTCCCGGGATCTTCTCGGCCCATGCGGAGCGGGTGCATTTCCTACACCTGCGGAATGTCACGGTCGAAGAGGACGGCTCCTTCGTTGAGGATGATCACCTCGGCGGCGACGTCGACATGGTGAAGATGGTGCGCCTCATTCTCGGAGAAGAGGCGCGACGCCGCGCTGAGGGCCGGCCCGATCACGACATCCCGTTCCGTCCCGACCACGGCCATCGCCTGTTGGACGACATCACGCGGGACACGCTGCCGGGCTATTCCGCAATCGGCAGGCTGAAGGGGCTGGCGGAGCTGCGCGGGGTGATCAAGGCGCTCTCCGAACCGCTCGGGGGAGCTGCGCGATGAAGATCGGACTGGGCCTTTACCGCGGCATGCTGAACGACCGCCACTACGCCTTTGCCCGGCAGCTCGGAGTCACCCATGTGGTGGCGCATCTCGAGGATTACTTCTCCGCCAACCCCAAGCTCGCCGGCGAGCGTGAGGACATGAGCTGGGGCATGGGCACCCGCGAAGACTGGACGGAAGACACCTTCCGTCGCCTGATCGACGATCTCGCCCGCCACGACCTCCAGCTTGCCGCCATCGAGAATTTCGCGGTCGCCCACTGGCACGACATCCTGCTCGACGGTCCGAAACGGGCGGAGCAGATCGCCTATCTTCAGGGCGTGGTCCGCGCTGCCGGTGCGGCGGGCGTACCCTGCATCGGCTACAACTTTTCTGTCACCGGGGTGTGGGGCTGGACGAGGGGCCCCTATGCCCGCGGCGGTGCCATGTCCGTCGCCTTCGACATCGACAGGATCGACGCCGACCGGCCGATCCCGAAGGGCATGGCCTGGAACATGGCCTATCGCGACGAGGTCGGACCGGAGATCGAAACCCCAGTGAGCCGCGCGCAGATATGGGACCGCTACCTGCGGTTCCTCGACGAGATGCTGCCCGTGGCCGAGGAGGCGGGCGTGATCCTCGCCGCCCATCCCGACGATCCGCCCGTGGAGGCGCTGCGCCTGACCGCCAAGGTCATCAACTCCCACCAGTCCTACAGGGAGGCCTTTGCGGCACGGCCGTCGCCTGCCAACCGCGCGGAGCTCTGCCTCGGATGCCTGCAGGAGATGGCCGAAGGCGACATCTACGAGACCGTCGCCGAGTTCGCGCGGCAGAATCGCATCGGCTACATCCATTTCCGGAACGTCCGCGGCAAGGTGCCGAACTACACGGAGGTCTTCATCGACGAAGGCGACATCGACATGGCCCGCATCCTGCGCATCCTCAAGGACAACGGCTATGACGGCGTGCTGATCCCCGATCACACGCCGGAGCTGGAATGCGACGCGCCGTGGCACGCGGGCAAGGCCTTCGCGATCGGATACATGAAGGCGCTGATCGCCGGGATGCAGTGAAAGGGCGGGACATCTGATGTCGGAATTTTCGGGTAGGACGGCCGTGGTCACGGGCTCCAGCGGCATCGGGTTGGGTGCTGCGCTGCATTTCGCCCGCGCCGGGGCGAAGGTGCATCTCTGCGGCATCGACGAGGCGGTCAATGAGGCCGCGCGACAGGCCGCCGAAGGGCTGGACGTGACCGTGGCCAGGGTCGACGTGTCGGAGGCTGCCCAGGTCGCGCCCTGGATCGCCGCGATCGGCGAGGCCTCCGGCATCGATATCCTTGTGAACGCCGCCGCGATCCAGACCTATGGCGATACGCTTTCCACAACACCCGAGCATTGGGCGAGGGTCATCGCCGTCAATCTGACATCCTGCTACCTGACCTCGCATTTCGCCTATCCATGGATAAAGGCCGGCGGCGGCGGCGCCATCGTGCATGTTTCTTCGGTTCAGGGCCACGCCAACCAGAACGGCGTGCTGGCCTATGCCTCCAGCAAGGGCGGGGTCCATGCGCTGACCCGGGCGATGGCCGTGGATGCCGCCGCTGACAAGATCCGCGTCAATTCCGTCAGCCCCGGCTCGGTGCGAACGCCGCTTCTCGAGTACGCGGCGCAGGAGGTGGCGGGAGAAGGAAACCCGATCGAGGATGCGATCGCCGATTTCGGCCGTGCCCATCCCATTGGCAGGGTTGGCAGGGTCGAAGAGACCTCTGCCTTGATCGCCTTCCTGTGCAGCGACGCTGCCGGGTTCTGCACCGGCGCCGATTACCGGATCGACGGAGCACTTACGGCCCATCTCGGCGTCTGATCCCTTGGGCCGGAGGCGGGCGCGCCTCGGGTCGGAACCGGGGCCTTTTTCCACCTCTTGTCTCTTCAAGAACGGCCGCCTGTCCCGCCCCGCCGGAAAAGCAGCGGCCCTGTGCCCGCACGCCCGGCGACCCGCCGTTCAGACCCGCTCGAACAGCGCCGCGATCCCCTGTCCGCCGCCGATGCACATGGTCTCGAGCCCGAACCGCACCCCGCGGCGATCCATCTCGCGCAGGAGCGTGGCAAGGATGCGTCCTCCGGTCGCCGCAAGTGGATGACCGAGCGAGATGCCCGAGCCATTGACGTTGATCCGGTCAAAGTCCTCCGCGCCGAGGCCCCAGTCCTGTGCACAGGCCAGCACCTGAACGGCGAAGGCCTCGTTGAGCTCGATCAGGTCGATGTCGCTCAGCTCCATGTCCACGCGGGACAGCGCCTTCGCCACGGCCGGAACCGGCCCGATGCCCATTGTGCGCGGCGGCACCCCGGCGACGGCCCAGGACCTGAGGCGGGCGAAGGCCCTGAGACCCAGTTTGTCGGCCATGGCGCGGGTGGTCACGATGCAGGCCGCAGCCCCATCGTTCTGGCCCGACGCATTGCCCGCCGTCACGGTGGAGGCCGGATCCTCCTTGATCCGGATCGGTGTCAGAGCGGCCAGCGCCTCGACGGTGGCATCGGCCCGGGGATGCTCGTCCGTTGCAATGATCGCGCTCGATTTCCGGGTCGCGACGGTCACCGGAATGATCTCGTCGTCGAAAAGACCGCCGGAGCGCGCAGCGATCGCCAGACGGTGCGAGCGGGCCGCCAGCGCGTCCTGCGCGTCCCGGGAGATCGCGTAGTCCGCGCGCAGGTTCTCGGCCGTCTCCAGCATGCCGCCGGGGACCGGGTAGGACTTGCCGCCCGCCAGCACCCGTCCGCGGTGGAGCGCGTCGTCAAAGGTGAGACCGGTGCCCGATGCGCCCCAGCGATGGGCGGTGGAATAGAACGGGGCGTTCGACATCGAGTCCGCGCCGCCCGCGATGACCAGCGAAGACCCGCCCGTGGCCACCTGCATCACCGCACTGATCACCGCCTGGAGCCCCGAGCCGCAGCGCCGGTCGAGCTGCAGCCCGGCCACTTCGACCGGAAGGCCCGCATCGAGTGCCACCACCCGCCCCAACGCCGGCGCGTCCATCGTCGGATAGCATTGCGCGAAGATCACGTCCTCCACCCGGTCCGGCGGTAAGGCGCTGCGCTCGAGCAGCCCCCTGACGACCGCGGCGCCAAGCTCCTGCGCCGACATCGGGCGAAACTGTCCGCCGAACCGTCCGACGGCAGTCCGCACCGGCTCGCAGATCACGACGTCCTTCAGCATGTCCATCGACAGCCCCCCTTAACCATTCGGATGAAGACCACGGCCCGCACGCTGCCGACCGCGATGCCACCGCCAACCACGCTGGCGGTGGTCTTGCCGTCAGGTCCGGGCTTTCGGCATCACCTGTTCAGCAGCGCCCGAGAGCACCTTCGCCTTGTCGGCCTCGGACAGGCCGAGCCTGTCGATCACCTCGAGAATGTCGTATTCGCCCATGTCGAAGGGGTAGTCCGTGCCCAGCATGACCCGGTCCGGACCGGCACGGCCGATGAGATAGTCCAGCGCCGGGGCCCCGTGCAGGATCGTGTCGAAATAGAGGCGATCGAGCGATGGCCCCGGGTCCCCCTTCAGCCGGACCTTGGCTTCCGGCCGCTCGGCCCAGCCGTGGATCCAGCGATCCTGCTGATACGGCACGAAGCCGCCGCCGTGGCTCAGCACGAACTTCAGACCCGGGAACCGCTCCAGCACGCCGCCAAAGACAAGGCAGGCGGCCGCGATCGTGGTGTCCAGCGGGTTGCCGACGAAGTTCCGCAGGTAGAAGTCGCCGAGCCGGTCGGCCCCCGCGACCTTCGGCGGCGGATGCAGGAGCAGGATAGCCCCCAGCCGCTCGGCCGCCGCCCAGAAGACATCCAGTTCGGGCCAGTCGAGGTTGCGCCCGCCGATGTTGGTGCAGAGCATCGCGCCCAGAAGGTCGCCCTCGGTCATCGCCCGATCGAGTTCGGCCGCCGACAGGTCCGGCGCCTGCAGCGGCACCGTCGCAAGGGCTCCGAACCGGTCGGGCATCGCCCGGCACCGGCGGGCCAAGGCGTCGTTCTGGATCCGGCTGGCGGTCAGGGCCGTCTCGGCGGCCTCCTCGTACATCACCGTCTGAGGGCAGACCGCAAGAAGCTGCCGGTCGAACCCGTAGCGATCCATGTCGGCCAGCCGCTGCGCGATGTCCCAGCCGCCGCGCGGAAACGGATCGTAGACCGCGCTGCCCACGGTCAGCGCGCCGGACGTCTCGGTCTTGGGCTCCAGCGTGACCCGGATATCCAGAGCGTCGTTCAGAGCCGCCGCGGTTTCCGGCTCGAGGATGTGGGAATGTACGTCGAGTGTCGTGGGGCGGCTCAAGGTCGTCTCCTCAGATCGTTGGATGCAGGCCCGCGGGATTGGTCCCGCAGGGTCGCGAAGATCGGTCGCACATGGGTCAGTCCACCTCGGGCGTCGCCGCGATGCGCCGCTTCATCTGGACCCGCTTGATGAAGCCCCAGGTGAAGACCGCGAGAGCGAGGCCGAGGATCGCCATCGTGACCGGCCGGCTGAAGAACACGGCGAAGCTGTTCTCGTTCATGTTCAAGCCGATCCGGAGACTGCGCTCGAACTGCGCCCCGATGAAGATGCCCAGCGCTGCGGTCGCCGTCGAATATCCGTGCCGCAACATGAAATAGCCGACAAAGCCGGCCGCGATCGCCACGAAGACATCGAAGACCTTGTCGTTGATCGCGTAGATCCCCAGCAGCGTCATGGCGATCGCGAGGACCACGACGACCTGACGGTCAAGCCGCACCGCCCGCAGCATCAGCCGCGCCATGGGCCAGCCGGTGGCGAGCAGGAACAGGGTGGAGGCCAGAAGACCCGCAATCGCGGCGAACAGAAGTTCCGGCGCGTTCCGCGTCATCAGCGGTCCAGGAACGAACCCCTGCACCGTCAGCGCCGCCAGCAGCAGGACCATGGAGCCCGTAACCGGAATGCCCAGACCCAGCGTCGGGATCAGTTCGCCGGAGCTCGAGGCATTCTGCGCCGCCTCGTTCGACCCGATCCCCTCGATGGAGCCCTTGCCGAACTTCTCGGGCTCCTTCGACAGCATCTGCGCAGTCTGGTAGCTGATCATCGCCGCGGGCGTGGCACCGGCACCGGGAATGGCCCCGACGAAGGTCCCGACGATAGTGCCGTTGAACATGGCGGGGATCGCCGGCCTGATCTCGGAGAAGGCGGGAAACTTGGTGGCGCTCGCGCCGTTCGAGGCCTTGTCGCCCCACTGAAAGATCTGCCGGGCCGAGCGGAACAGCTCGCTGAGCGCCAGGATCCCCACGACCAGCGCGACCTCCTCGAACCCCGACCGGATCTCGCGGAAGTCGAAATCCAGCCTCGGCACGCGGTTGATCGGGTCGAGCCCCACAAGACCGATGGAAATGCCCAGCGCCGCCGACATCAGCCCCTTGATCAGGTTGTCGGCCGCAAGACTGATCAGCGCGATGAACCCGAATGTGTAAAGCGCGAAGATCTCGGGGAAGGAAAACAGGTAGGCCGCGCTCATCAGCGGCACGACCAGCAGGATGAACAGCGCGATGGAGAAGAGCTGACCGCCAAGTGCCGCGACGAAGGACACGCCGAGCGCGAGGCTGCTCTTGCCCTGCTTGTGCAGCGTATGGCCGTCGATCACCGTCAGGATCGCGGCGGGATTTCCGGGGATTCCCATGAGGATCGCCGGGATCGAGTTGCCGTAGCCCACGCCGACCGTGATCGACAGCAGGAAGGCGACGCTGACGATGGGCGACATCGCGAAGGTGAACGGCAGCACGAGGCCGTAGGCAAGCGTCGTTCCGATCCCCGGCATCGCGCCCGACAGCACCCCGAAGAGCGTGCCGGCGAAGACCGCGAGCCACACATAGGGGTCGCCCAGCAGGGCCAGACCTCCGATGAAAGGGGTGAGCAGATCCATGCAGAGGTCTCCTGGCTCTTCAGAGGATGATCCAGCCGAGGCTGCGGAACAGGTCGGTGAAGGGTCCGACGGGCAGCCGGACGCTCAGGATCTCGGCAAAGACGATGTAGGCGACGCTGGTATAGATGACGGCGATCATCAGGATCGGCACGGGCTTGCGCTTGCCGAGCAGCACCAGCGCTGCGGCCAGGAAGACCGGCGTCGCCAGCAGGAACCCGGCAGGACGGAGAGCCAGGGCATAGACCACGCAAATCGCGATGAGGCCCATGCTGCGCAGGGCGCTCGCCGGGTATTCGGGCTCGTCGACGACCCCTTCCCCGTCCATCAGATGGCTCTCGGAGGCGGACCAGCGCAGGAGGTGACTGGCGATGACCCAGATCCCCCCGGCCAGCATCACGCCGCCGCAGATGTAGAAGGCCATCGAGGGTCCGATGGGGTCCCGCATGACGCCCGCGGGGATCGCGCTGGCCTGAATGATGATGATCAGACCGACGAGGGCAAAGACGGCGGCCACGATGATGTCGAAACGGCGATCCGGCATGAGATGAGGTGTCCGGTGTCCTGAAACGTGATGGCCGGGAGCTTCTGCGGGGGGTCCGGTGCGGCCCCCCGCAGGCAGCGTCTTACTGGTCGCCCCAGTAGATCCCCAGGTCCTTGAAGATCTGGATCGAGGTCTCGAGCCCGAACTCCGCCAGCGCCATCGACTCCGCCGGATCGAGGTCGATCACTTCGAGGGCCGTGACCTGTTCGCGCCGGGCGACGTAGTCGGGATCCTGCACCGCCGTGGAGAACAGCGTGTAGAGCCAGTCCCGATGTTCATCCGAGACATCGGGCGAGGTGGCGATCGTCCGGGTCTGGCTGAACGGATCGGACCCGTCGAACAGCGTCTCGGAGGGCGGCACGTCCTGCCACGGCTCGGGGAACGTGGTGCCGCCCGCGCCCAGCAGAAGGTTGACCCGCTCCGCGTCGTAATGCGGCCCCAGAACGTCGGGCGGCGACGCGGTGATGTCGCCCTCGCCCGAGGCCACGGCAAGCGCGCGCTCCTGCGGGTTGCCGCCGATCACGTCGGTCATCGGGATGTCGAGGGCGGACGCCCAGAACCGCATCGCGGCATCCTGACCGCCACCGGGGCCGCCCGTGACATGGCGCACTGCGCCCGGGTTCGCCTGGGCATAGGCGATCAGCTCTTCGATCGTGTTGCCCCAGGGCGCATCGGCGCGCTGGATCAGGAAATAGGGCACCCGCTCGGCCGAGATGACCGGGTTGAGGTCGGCCATGGTCTGACCGGTCATCGATTCGATGTCGAGCGCGGCCATGTCAACCTGCGCATCGGGCACGGTCAGCACGTAGCTGATGTACCCCTCGCTGGCGAGCTCGCCCTGGTCCTTGATCCAGGCAATGCCTTCCCAGGTCCCGAAGTTGGTGAAATCCTCCCGGTGCTCGACCACGACGGGCTGCGGCGAGATCTTGCTCGCCGCCTCGGCAATCTGGCCGGCAAAGAGCGAATCCGCCGAACCGGGCGAGTCGATGACCATCAGGATGATGGGCTGGTTCGGAAACCCGTCATCCAGAGGCGCCAGGGTGTCCTGGGCAACGGCCGTTGTGGCCGCAAGCGTCGACGACAAGAGCGCCGCCACCGCGAGTGTGTTCGAGTAGTTCATGGTGTTCCTCCCGTTCGTCGGACCGTCGCGGCTCGGCTTTTCATCCGATACCGCGGGTGGATTGGCCGGCTGTTTCCGCCGCCGCTTGATGTGGCCCCACGGATTCGAGACTAGAAAAATGTCCGGACATTTGTCAAGCGCGGTGGCCTCTGCGGCACCCTGCCAGAACGGCCCCGCCACCGCTCGGTCCCGAGGAGGAAACCAGGACAGGATCGAGCGGCCCGAAACGAAAAGAGCGCCCCGAAAGGGACGCTCTGACCGGATCGCCGGACCGTGGCCCGGCAACCCGACCTGTTGCTCGGGATCAGCGGGCGACGGCGGCGTAGCGCTCTGGGTTCGCCTCGATCCAGGCGGCCACATCGGCCTCCAGCTCTTCCATCGTGTACTCGTTCGCCGCCGCGACGAAACTGTCATCGAGGAAGGTGGAGACATCGTGGAGCTGGCTGATCTCGCCCACCGACAGGAGCGACGGCTGCACGCGCTCCCACAGGTGGGGATGCAGCGCGCCGCGCAGTTCGGACATCGGCTCGTGCAGCGTGTAGGCCGACAGATTCGCCAGCTGGTAGCCGACTTCGAGATCCTGCCACTGCTCGGGCACGGCGTCGCTCATGATCGCGGCGTTCAACTGGATGTCGATACGGCCCGCTTCCATGCCCTTGCTCCAGGCGCGCAGGAACCGCTCCACCGGATCCCGCAGTTCTTCCTTGCGGTCGTTCCAGATCGCAAAGGAGTTGGCCGGGTTTTCCGAAACTTCGGGCGGCGTGATGTTGCGGATTTCGATCCCGGCGGACTGGATGGTATTGAGCTCGGTGGCCCCGCCCGCAACGGCATCCACGGTGTTCCGGCGGAAGGCGTTGGCCAGCGTCGGACCACCTTCGCCGACGACGGCGGTCGACACGTCATCGAGCGTCAGGCCCGCGCTCTCGAGTGCCACGCGCGCGATCGCGAGGTCCCGGTCGCTCACGAGGCCGATCGTCTTTCCCTTCAGGTCGGCGATCTCCTGGATCTCGCTGTCCGCAGAGACATAGAGGGCCTCCGGAGCGAACTGCATGTCCTCGTAGATGATGGAGAACGGCTGCCCCGTATCCACGGCCTGCATGGTCTGGGCCGAGTCGAACATGACGAGGTCGGCCTGCCCGTTGGACAGGAACGCGACATAGGGAATCGTGGTCGCCGAAGCGAGCCAGTTCACCTCGAGGCCCTCATCCTCGAAATAGCCGAGCTCCTCGGCGATGTGCATTCCGTAGAACGTGGTCGATCGTTCGTTGGCGATCAGCACGTTGAGCGTGTCCTGCGCCGAGGCGGCACCGGCGCCGACCGCAAGACAGGCGACGAAAGCCGCCCCGATCCGGTTCGTGAAGTTCATGATAGCTCCTCCCTTTGTCACGCCGCGAAACGGCGCGTTCTGGACCGTCCTCGCCGCCTTGATCGACGCCGTCGAACGCCTTTCGGATGGGCTGGTTCATGCCATGGGACAAGGAACGCAAACCCTATTTGTCCGGACATTATGCTGCAACCAAGCCCGCACTCAGTCAAGCCCTGCTTTGCTCATCTACTTCAGCGCCTCGAGCTTGCGCCGCCGCTTGCGCGACACCTGCTCCATCCGGTCCGCCCGCAGCCAGAACACCGTCCGGCGGTCCGCGACCTCCATCAGCGTGAACAGCAGCAGGCCCATGAGCGACATGCTTAACAGCACCGCGATCGAGGCCGCGATATCCAGCCGGTGGGCAAACCGCTGCATCATGATGCCGATGCCCTCGGTCGCCGAGGCGAACTCGGCCACGATGGCGCCGACGAGCGCGGTGGTGATCGCGACCTTGAAGCCGGCGAAGATCATCGGCGCCGCATTGGGCACCATCAGCTTGAAGAACGTCTGCAGCTTGCTGGCCCCGAGGGACCGCATCAGCTCTTCGGTATCGCGGTCGACCCGCAGCAGCCCCGAGAGCGAATTGACGAAGATCGGAAAGAACACGATCAGCGCGGCCAGCGCGATCTTCGAGTTCCAGCCGAACCCGAACCAGGCGATGAAGATCGGCGTGACGGCGATGCCCGGAGTCACGTTCAGCGCCACCGCATAGGGCGCGACGTAGCGCCGGAACGTCAGGCTCAGGGCCGCCCCGATCGCCAGTCCAAGCCCGATGGTCCCCCCGATGACGAAGCCCGATACGGCCTCGAACATCGTCACGAAGAAATGCCAGTAGATCTCCCCGGTCACGACGTACATCCGCCAGAGCGCGGCGGCGATGGCGCTCGGAGACGGCATGATCAGGTCGTTCAGCCGCCCGGTCTGGCCGGCCCATTCCCAGACCGCGATGAAGGACACGAAGATCGTGACATGCGTCGTCAGGCGGCGCAGGAACACGGGGTCGAGAAGGACCATCCAGATCCCGTGCCGCTTGGCGGATGCGCTGGACGAGATCATAGCCTGCTCCACGACGACTGGCGTTTGCGCGACACCCGCCGCATCGACTCGTCGTGGTGCCAGAAGATGATCCGCGCCTCGATCGACTCCATGATCCTGTAGAGGATGAACCCGAGGACCGTCAGCGTCAGCAGCGCCGCAAAGGCCGCCGACATCTGGAGCACCGCGGCGAGGTTGTTCAGGAGGACCCCCATGCCTTCGTTCGACGAGATGAATTCCGCGACCAGCGCGCCGCCGAGGGCCGAGGCCATGGCCAGCCGGATCCCCGCCATGATCAGCGGCATCGCGTCGGGCACCATCGCCTTGGTCAGGATCTGCCACCTGCTGGCGCCCAGCGAACGCATCAGTTCGATCTGATCCTCGTCCGAGGACAGGAACCCGGTCAGCGTGTTGATGAAGGGCGCAAAGAAGCAGACCAGCGTGACGATGGCCAGCTTCGCCTCGAACCCGAAGCCGAGCCAGGCCAGCATCAGCGGACCGATGGCGATCCGCGGCGTCGCCTCCAGCACGATGATATAGGGCTTCATGTAGCGCCGGGCCGTCTCGCTGAGCCCCGCCACCACGGCAAGGCCTATGCCGAGAAGCGTGCCCACGACAAAGCCCGACAGCACCGTCGCCATGGTGACCCAGAGATGCCGCCAGACGATGCCCTGATCGATGAAGAGAGAATAGAACGAATAGATGATCAGCGTCGGCCGCGGATAGAGAAGCTCGTCCGCGATCCCGGTCACCGTCAGCATCTCCCATACCGCGAGGAAGCCGACGAGAATGGCGACATGGTTGAAGACGCGGCGCCAGGTCAGTCCGTCGTCCGATGAAAGGCCGGGGATGGACTCGTCGCTCATGACCCCTCCTACTTGCTGTCGCGGTCGAAGATGCCGCGGACTTCCGCGACCATCTCGTTGAATGGGACGGTCTGCATCAGCGAGATCTCCCGCGGCCGCTCGAACGGAACCTCGACGATCCCGGCAATCCGGCCCGGGCGCGGAGTCATGACGAAGACCTCGTCGGCGAGAAAGATCGCCTCCTGGATGTTGTGGGTCACGAAGAGCGTGGTCCGGCCGAACTGCGCCACGATCCGCAACAGCTCGAGGTTGAGCCGCTCGCGGGTGAACTCGTCGAGCGCGCCGAACGGCTCGTCGAGCAGCAGGACATCGGCACCGGTCTGCAACAACCGCGCCAGCGAGGCCCGTTGCTGCATCCCGCCCGACAGCTGGCTGGGGAAGGAATAGGCGAAGTCCTTGAGGCCCACGAGCTCGATCAGCTCCAGCGCATGGTCCCGGTCGGCCGCCGTCACCTTGCGCACGAGTTCGGTGGGCAGAAGCACGTTCTCCAGCACCGTGCGCCAGGCCATCAGCGTGGGTCGCTGGAACATCATCCCGACGTCGCGGCGCGGCTTCCCGACCGGCTCGCCATGGACATGAAGGGTCCCGCTGGACGGCTCGATAAGCCCCGCGATCATCCGCAGAAGGGTGGACTTGCCGCAGCCCGACGGACCGACGAGCGAGATGAACTTGCGCGGCTTGACGGTGAATGTCGCTCCCTCCAGCGCAACGACGGTGCCGCCGAACAGCTTGCTGACGCCGTGGCCGAGGATCACCGCGCCGCCCGGGTCGGCGCGGCCGGCCTCCCTCGTCTCTTGATACCGGGTATCAGCCAACTGCACCGCTCCTGCTTGTGGTGGAATCGTCCGGTCCGCGTCCGACAGGGGCGCACCCGCGCCGAAGCGCAGGCGTCACCCGCCCGGTGCGACCCCGGCTCATGTCTTCGGGCCCCGTTCGAACATCATCGCGGTGCGCTCGTAATGTCTCTCGGTCAGGTCGCAGACCCGCTCGGCGTCGCGCGCCAGAGCGGCCTCCGCGATGGCGGCATGCTCCTCGCCCAGATGCCGCGTGCCGAGTTCGAACGAGACCGACGCCCGGCGATACCGCTCGCACAGGTCGTGCAGATGCCCCCGGGTCCACAAGAGCCAGCGCGACCCGCAGGCAGACACGATCGCTGCGTGAAAGTCCGCGTTGGCCTTTTCCCAGCTGTCCGGCACACCGCCTTCGGCCTCCGCAAGCGCGGCATCTTCCTTGCGCATGACGTAGCTTGCCGCCACGACCGCGCCTTCCCACTCCAGCCCGCCGTTGCGCAGCGACATCCGCAGCGCCTCCTTCTCCACGGCGATGCGGGCGGTGTTCAGGTCGTTGAACTCTTCCCGATCGAAGGGCGCCACGGTGAAACCCCGGTTCCCCTCGGCGATCACCAGCTGGTCGGCGCTCAGCCGCTGCAGCGCCTCGCGGATCGGCGTCGGCCCGATGCCGTAGATCTCGCGCAGCCGCTCGATCCGCAGACGTTCGCCCGGACCGCGGGTCCCGCGAATGATGTCCGCCTTGATCGAGCGATAGGCCTCGTCGGCACGGGTCACGACCGAGGAGCCTGACGACTCCGGCCAGCCGCCGTCTATGCCGGATTCCGAACGCATGAAGCTCACCCGCAACCCTTCTCCCTTCAGTCGGCGCAAAATCTGCTTTCCTGCGCCGCCGTTTTGTATTTTAAACACGAGATCATCACCAAAATCGAGATGCAACGATAAAATGAAGCTGTTCACGGGAAAACACTCCGGCCGCGACGTGGCTGGCCGCATCGACGGCGAAGGGGCCGTCATCTGCGCGTCCGGCGCGGGGGCCGAACGGGCAGTTCTGTCGATGATCGAGGGCGGCCCCGGGGCGCAGGCGGCATGGGCGGCGATGGAGGCGGAGCGGGTGCCGCTCGCGGAGGTGACCCTGTCAGCCCCGCTACCGAAGCCCCTCCGGGACGTGTTCTGCGTGGGCAAGAACTACCGCGCCCATGCCGCGGAGTTTCACTCGAGCGGGTTCGATTCGAGCGCAAAGGAGGAGGTGCCGTCGGCCCCGGTGATCTTCACCAAGCCGACGACGAGCGTCTGCGGCCCCGGCGACACGGTCCTCGGCTCGCTCGATCCGACCGGCACCGTCGACTACGAGGGCGAGCTTGCCGTCGTGATCGGCACCCGGGCCTTCCAGGTCTCGCGGGAGGCCGCGATGGATCACGTGTTCGGCTATGTCATCGTGAACGACGTGACCTCGCGCGAGCTTCAGAAGCGGCACAACCAGTGGGTCATCGGCAAGGGCATCGACACCTTCTGCCCGATGGGTCCCTGGATCGCGACCGCGGACGAAGTCCCGGACCCCCGCACCCTGCGGGTCGTGACCGAGATCAACGGCGAAGTCCGTCAGGACGCGCTCGTCGAGGACCTGATCTTCGACATCCCGACGCTGATCGAGACGCTGACCCGGACCATGACCCTGCTGCCCGGCGACATCATCGCCACCGGCACCCCTGTCGGTGTGGGCATCGGGTTCTCGCCGCCCAGGTACCTCGTGTCGGGCGACAGGATGCGGGTCACCGTCACCGGTCTCGGCACCCTCGAAAACACGCTGGGCTGACCGGGCCATCGCCCCGCGCCCGGGGGCGGGCCGTCAGGTCTGAAGCCCGCCCGCACCGTCGCGATGCAGCTCGAGCGCGTATTCGAACCGCTTCTCGGGGTGGATCGTGACCGTGCTCTCGAAATTGCGCCCGGTCTCGTCGAGATACCGGCGCACGAAAGTCAGGGCGGGCGACCCGTCCGCGACCCTCAGGAGCCGTGCCAGCTCTCCCTCGATCGAACTGGCGAAAATCCGGATCTGGGCATTGGCGATCACGACGCCCCGCTCTCGCTCGATGCGCTGGAACACGGGCTCGTTGGAGGTCGTCTCATCGGCGATGAGCGGCGCGAACTCCGGCAGCACATAGATATCGGACCAGCAGATCGGCAGGTCCGACCGGTCACTCCGGCGCAGGCCGCCGATGCGGTACCACTCATGCCCGATCGGACTGCCGATATAGTCGGCCAGTTGCGGGTCCACCTGCACCATCGTCGACACGAGGTTCTCGCGATAGGTGTCCTCCGGGTACTTCAGCATCTCCGCCAGCGACGACAGCCGGTAGATGAAGGACGGCGACGGCTCCGAATTCTTCACCGTCGTCCCGGCGCCCCTGCGCCGGTCGATCAGGTTGTGGTCGGTCAGCCAGCGAAGCGCCTCGCGCACGGTAAAGCGGCTGGCCCCGTAATGCTCGCACAGCCGGACTTCGGGAGGCAGCATCGAGCCGACCGGATAGTCCCCGTTGCGGATGCTCCTGAGCAGGTCCTGCGCAATCCGGAAGTAGAGCGGCTCGGTGCTCGCCAAGTCGTCAGGATCGGCCAACGTCGCTCCCGTCTGCACCTTGTTCATCGCCACCCCGATCCGCCGCCGATGCCGGTCCCGCCGAGTCGTTCGGGGCAGGATCCGGAGCGCGCCGCGCGGCCCGTTGCCGGGCCCCATGGGCGCACTCGAACATGGACACTAGCAGCTTGGCCCCCAGCGTCAAACCGCGGCCCCGACTGGGCAGCCTCCAGAGGGCTCGGACGCCCTCGACCGGATGCCCGATCCGGCGCGTTCCCGCGCCCGAGACAGTCAAACATCCGGTCAAATCGATGGTCAATCAGGCCGGAACAGGGGAAATACCCCATCAGATGGCCGCAAGCAGCTCAGGTTGTCTGGACAAAATCGACTGGACAACCCCCCCGCATCTGCGCGACCCTCTCCGGGACCGAGCCTTCCGGAACACGGTGCACACCATGCCAGAGACCTGCCAGCCGAAAGCAGCACCCCTCGGGGAGCCGCGCATGATCGCCCTCGGCCACATCCCGGCCGGGCCGTTCCGCCTCCGGTTCATCGTGCGCGCAAGACCTCGCGACGGCGACGGACCGGCCCGTCCGGGATCCGCAGGCCTCCTGTGACCATGCCGGCGACCACGTCCGACGAGGCGCTCCGGACCATCGTCCGCGACCATGTCCGACCGGGCCAGACCCTCTTCGTGGGCGGCTTCGGCCATGCGGTGCCGTTCGCACTCGGCCACGAGATCATCCGCCAGGACATCGGGGACCTGACCCTGTGCCGGTCCGGCGCCGATATCCTGTTCGACCAGATGATCGCCGCCGGCCTCGTCCGGCGGGTGATCTTCGGCTACATCGGCAATCCCGGGATCGGCCTCGGTCACGCGTTCCGGCGCGCGGTGGCGGCAGGTGCGGTCGAGCTCGAAGAATGGACCAACTTCTCGATGATCCTGCGCCTCCATGCGGGGCGTCTCGGGGTGCCGTTCCTGCCCGCCCGCATCCTCGGGATCGGCGACCAGACCACCGCCACAGCCGGGGTCGCCCGCGTCTCCTGCCCCTATACCGGAACCGAGCTTGCCGCGATCCCGGCCCTTGTTCCCGACGTGGCCCTGATCCATGCCCAGCAGGCCGATCCGGAGGGCAATGTCCAGCTCTGGGGCGTCGATGGCGACACCGTCGAGGGGGCCCTGGCAAGCGAACGCATCCTCGTGACGGTCGAACGGATCGTGCCGAGGGAAACCCTGCGCGCCGCCCCCGAACGCACCCGACTTCCCGCCCACCGGGTCACGGCCGTCGCCGAAGTCCCGATGGGCGCGCATCCGTCCTGGGTCGACGGGTTCTACAGCCGCGACGACGCCCATTACCGCCAGTATGATGAGGTCTCGCGCGATCCCGCGACGCTGGACCAGTGGCTCGACACATGGGTCCGCTCCGGCGGCGGGTCCCGCTGCAGCGACCTCATGACCGAGGATGACCTTGCCGCCCTGCGCAGCGGCCTCGGGGGGACACCATGACGACACTCGGAGAAGCCGCGCGCATCGCGCTGGCGACGGCACAGGAACTCGTCGACGGCGAAAGCTGCTTCGTCGGGATCGGCATTCCCTCTGATGCGGCCCTGCTTGCCCTGCGCAGCCATGCGCCGCAGCTCGGTCTGATCTACGAATCCGGGGTCTTCGGGGCGGATCCGCCGGGGCCGCCCCTCTCCACCGGCAGCCCCGAGGTCGTCGCCGGAACGGCCATGATCGCGGACGGTCTGACCGCCTTCGGGGAATTGCAGGCCGGGCGGATTTCCTGCGCGATGCTGTCGGCGGCCCAGGTGGACCGGTTCGGCAATCTCAACAGCACCGTCATCGGTCCCTACGCGACACCGAAGCTGCGGATGGTCGGCAGCGGCGGAGCCCATGACATCGCCTGCCTCGCGCGGCGCCTGATCGTGGTCATGCCGCATGACCCGCGCCGCTTCGTCGAACGGGTCGATTTCGCCACGAGCCCCGGCGCCGCGCCCGACGATGCACAGCGACGGCGGGCCCTCGGCCTCGGTCCCGGTCCCTCGGTCCTCATCACCGGGCGGGGGCGGTTCGCGATGACGGAGGACGGCTGGCAGCTGTCGGCCACCCTGCCCGGCTTCTCCGCCGCCGACGCGCTGGAGGGGCTGCCCTGGGGCACGCCGCCGGGCCCGGTTGCCGGAATCGAGTTTCCCGCCGCCGCGCTCGCGGCCCTGACCACCCTGCCCCATCTGTCCGAACCGCCCCCAGCCGAGTGAGCCCCGCCATGTTCCGAATCGCGCAGATCGAAATCCTCCCCATCGTCATTCCGCTGAAGAAACCGGTGATGATGGCCGGAGCCAGCGTGCACGAGGCCGAGAACGTCGTCATACGCCTCACCGATCAGGACGGGACCGTCGGATGGGGCGAGGCCGCATCGGCCCCGATGATGAACGGCGAGACCCAGGCCGGCATGGTGGCCGCCTGCGAACACATGATCGACCGGCTGTGCGGCGCCGAGGTGCCCGACCTCGCCGCGATCCCCGCTCTGGTCGATGCGGCCATCGTCGGAAATCCCGGCGCCAAGTCGGCCATCGAGATGGCCCTTCTGGACCTCATCGGCCAGAAAACCGGGCTGCCGCTCTATGCCCTCCTCAACAAGGCGGAGCGTCCGCGCGCCTCGGTCCTCACCTTCGTCGCGGGCGGCACCCTCGAAGAGGAAATCGCCCATGCCCGCGCCATGGTCGACGGCGGCTATGTGGCGCTCAAGGTCAAGATCGGGCTCGCCGGGGTCGAAAAGGACCTTGCCCGCTGCGCCGCAGTCCGCGCGGCGGTGGGGTCCGGCATCCGGATCTCGGCAGATGCCAACGGCGGCTATGCCCGCGCCGATGCGCTCGCCTTCGTGGCCGGGGCCGTCGATGCCGGGCTCGACTTCGTCGAACAACCCGTGTCGCCGGGCGATATGGAGGGAATGCGCGCCTGCGCTGCGGCCACGCCCGTGCCCATCGCCGCGGACGAGGGCCTGAAATCCATCGACGCCATTCGCCGCCACCACGAACTCGGCGCCGCTGCCGGTGGCAGCATCAAGACCATCAAGCTGGGCGGCTGCATGGCCGTCATGGACGCGGGCCACCTGATGCAGGGCCTCGACATGCAGGTCAATCTGGCCGGCAAGACGGCAGAGACCAGCATCGCCAGCGCCGCCATCGCCCATCTCGGCATCGCGCTTCCGCAAGTGAATTGGGATGTCAGCGTGACCTCGTCCTACCTCGCGACCGATGTGGTCAGCGACCCCATAGGTCCGCGGCACGGCCATGTGACCGCTCCCGAGCGCCCGGGCCTCGGCATCGACGTGGACGAAGGACTGCTGTCGAAACTGCGGCTCTGACCCGAGGCGCCCCGGTACCGGGGCGCCCCCTGTCACGTCGCCGCGCTCAGCGGTTGGCCTTCAGCGGCCCCGCCGTGGCCCGGCCGAACTCCGCCGGGTTCAGCCCGAGCAGCTCCACCGCGTTCAGCCCGCAGATCTTGGCCTGATCCTCGGCCGACAGGCCGGGGGTCTGCAGGACATGCTCGATGGGGTCGAACTCGGCCATGTCGAACGGATAATCGGTGCCGATCAGCACCCGGTCCGCGCCGTACTTTCCGACAAGGAATGCAAGCTGATCGGTCTCGAACACGATGCTGTCGAAATACATCTGCTTGAGATAGCTGGTCGGCGGACGCGAGATCCTGCCCCGGCAGTCCGGCCGCGCCCCCCAGGCGTGGTCCATGCGCGCCGCATAGGCCGCGGCAAAGGCGCCGCCATGGGACAGCACGATCCTGAGCCCCGGGAACCGCTCCAGAACGCCCCCGTAGATCATGTGATGCACGGCCACCGTGGTCTCCAGCGGGTTGCCGATGGTGTTGGTCAGGTAGTGATCGCCCATCCGGTCGCTGGCGAACGAGGTCGGGTGCAGCAGGATCGGCGCGTTCAGCTCCTCGACCCGGGCCCAGAACGGATCGAGCCGGTCGACCGACAGCTCTTCGGTCCCGGCATTGGCGCCGATCTCGAGCCCCAGCATCCCCAGCTCGCCCATGCAACGCTCCAGCTCGGAGATCGCGCGGTCCGTGTCCTGCAGCGGCACCGTGCCGATCGCCCGCAGCCGCTCGGGGTGATCCTTGACCGCCTGGGCCAGCCTGTCGTTGATGATCTGGCTGCCCTCGAGGCAGAGACCGGCATCGGCGAGATAGTTGAACTGCGGCGGCACCGGCGAGATGATCATCACGTCGATGCCCATCCGGTCCATCTCGGCCAGCCGCTCCTCGGTGCCCGCAAGCTCGTTGGCGCGGTCGATGTTTTGCTGGGCGTTGACCTTGCGCGAGGCCTCGCCCGCGTATTTCACCGCGTCGAGCGACGCCGCCGGCAGGTGGGGGCGGATCAGCGCATCGGCCTCGGGCACGAGCATGTGACCATGAATATCGACGGTCAGGGTATCGGGCCGGGTGTAGCCCTCCGCCAGGTGTTCGCGCGCCGCAGTGGAGCGGTAGGGCAGTATTTCGGTATTGGACGAACTCATCGGTTTCTCCGTCAGTGGATCGGACAGGTGGCCCTGCGCCGGGAAAGAGACAGCGCCCGGCATCGGCCGGACGCTGGCACGTCAGCGGCTCTCAGTGTTTCGGCGGCGCCTTGTTGCCGTCGTTGGCGATGATCGAGAGGTACTCGACCACCTTCTCCTTCCGCTCGTTGCGGAACCGCATGAAGTCCGGTTTGCGCTTCTCGAGGAACGCGTTCATGCCCTCGAGGCTCTCTTCCGACCCCCAGATTTCGGCCAGCAGCTCCATTCCGTGCTGCCACGAGGCGTAAAGCTGGTCGCTTTCGAAATTCAGCGACTTCTTCGTCGCCCGCAGGGTCTGGCCCGAGTAGCCCTTGATCTTCTCGCACCAGGCCTCGGTCTCCGCCCGCAGGGTGTCGTGGGGCACGCACTTGTTGATCAGCCCGACCTCGACCGCCTCCTGCGCGGGGAAGGTCCGGCAGAGAAAGATCATCTCGCGCGCAAGGCGTTCGCCGATCAGGCGCGGGATATACTGCGTGGCGCCGACCGTGGGACAGGCGCCGACCTTTGCCCCGGTCTGGCCGAAATGCGCGCGGTCCGAGGCGATGATCAGGTCGCACCAGAGCGCCAGCTCATGGCCCCCGCCCATGCACCAGCCGTTGACCATGCCGATCACCGGGATCGGCAGCCCCCGGATGGTCATGGCCAGCCCCAGCATGCGGTCGTTCCAGTGCAGCGCATTGGCCCGGTTGAGCTTCATCATCGCGTGAAAGTCGCCACCGGCGGAAAACGCCTCGTCACCGGCCCCGGTCACCACCGCGACGGCGATCGAGGGATCCTCGCGGGTGGACTTGAAGGCATGGATCAGCTCGTCGAGCGTCTGTTCGCGGAAGGCGTTGCGCACTTCGGGACGGTTTATCGTGATCCAGGCGACATTGTCGCGGACTTCGAACAGGATTTCCTTGTATTCGACTGGCTCAGGCATGCTCATGGGTCCTTTCCTCGTGACTGTCGTGAGCTTCGTACGCTGTCGGCAGGCCGGGGCGAAGGGTCGGCCCGGCCGCGCGGCGGGTGTCGGAGGCCGCGACCGGGCCGGGCAGCGCCTTCGCGACATGCCCTTTCGGAAACGCCGGGTCAGACGACGCGGGCGTCGGTGCTGAACCTGACATTGATCCTCCTTGCGATGTTGACGCCATGAACCCTGCCGCTCTCAACATGTCCAGACATTTCCCGATGCCCTGTCGAAAGTCCAGACTTCCGGGACCGGAAGTCGAACCTTCCCGCTGCAGCGGCGACCGGTCTGTGGCACCGGAGGCCCTGTTTCGGTCCGGACAGCACGTTGCTGTCCGGACCTATCGCGGCGCGCCTGGCCCCACGGCCGATCACCCGTCAGAAGCGGTAGAAGGCCGCCGGGGTGTCGACCATGATCTTCCGGCGCATGGCCTCTTCGGTCACCCATTCGCCGAACGCGTTGACGAGATCGCCGTCGTCGGGATTGACCTCGTACTTGTTCGGGTGCGGCCAGTCAGTGCCCCACATCACCCGGTCCGGATTCGCCTCGATCAGCGCGCGGGCCATCGGCAGGACATCGTCATAGGGCGGCAGATCGGTCTCCGAGACCCGGTTGGCGCCCGAAATCTTGACCCAGGTGTTGCCGTCCCGGACGAGCCCCAGCAGCGCCTGGAATCCTTCCGCCCCGACCCCGGCCTTCGCCGGCTGATAGGCGAAATGGCCGATCGACTGGGGCACCTCGATCTTCCGGAGGACCGGCATGAGCTCGAGGATATCCTTTCCGGGGAACAGCCACTCGATATGCCAGCCGAACGGCTTCAGCTTCGCTTCCAGCGTCGGGATCTCGTCGAACCCGATCGGCATGCCGCCCTTGTTGTCGGTATTCAGCCGCACGCCGCGACCGCCGATCCGGTGCCATTCCGCGATCTGCTCCTCGGTCACGTCCGCATCCACCGCCACGACCATCCGCGCCCGGTCCGGCGTTTCGGCATTGAGCGCGGTCATCCCGTCGATGATGGCCGAATTGTCGGTCCCGTAGGGCGAGGGCTGGGTGAACACCACCCGGTCCACGCCCAACTGCCCGTGCAGGTGCTTCAGATCCTCGAGCGTGGACTCGGGCGGGTTGTAGCCCCGCGCCGGGCTGAGCCAGTATTTATCATAGAAAACATGAACATGGGTGTCGATCGAACCCTTCGGCAGGATGATGTTCGGCACCGAGGGATGACGATGGGGCGCAATGCAGTCGCGGATGGTCATGGTCTCTCCTTGGGTCAGCCACGGCCGATGAACGGCATCTTCGTGGCCATGATGGTCATGAACTGGACGTTGGTATCGAGCGGGAGGCCGGCCATGTAGGCGACGGCAGAACCGCAATGGGCGACATCGAAGACAGGCTCCACCGCGACCTGCCCGTTGGCCTGCGGCACGCCATGCTTGAACCGTTCGCCCAGCGGCGTGTCGGCATTGCCGATATCGAGCTGGCTGCAGGCGATGTCATGCTGGCGGCCGTCGAGGGAAATCGACTTGGTCAACCCGGTTATGGCGTGCTTGGTGCTGGTATAGGCCACCGTATTGGGGCGCGGCGAATGGGCCGAGACCGACCCGTTGTTGATGATGCGCCCGCCCTTGGGCGTCTGCGCCTTCATGATCCGGATCGCGTGCTGCGCGCAGACGAAGGCGCCCGTCAGGTTGACGTCCACGCATTTTTTCCAGTCCGCGACGTCGAGATCCTCCATCGCGACCCTCGGCGCCCCGCCGCCCGCATTGTTGAACAGCACGTCGAGGCGGCCGAATTCCGCGCGCACCACGTCGAACAGGGCGTCGATCTCCGCGATGACCGCGATGTCCGTCGGAACGACGACCATACGGGGCCCCGCATTCCCCGCCAGCCCCGCCGTTTCCTCCAGCGGCTCCCGGCGGCGCCCGGCCAGCACGACATGGAACCCGTCCCCGTTCAGCGCCAGCGCCGCCGCCCGGCCGATCCCGGTTCCCGCTCCAGTTACAACTGCAACTTTCTCCAGTGTCATAGTCTCTTTCCTTCCGACGTTTCGCCGACCGACTCGCGTTCCAGTTCCATCGAATACTCGAACCGGTTTTCGGGATGCACGGTCAGCGTGGTTTCAAAGTTGCGCCCGTCCCGATCAAGGTAGCGCCGGACGATCGACAGGGCGGGCGTCCCCACCGCGACCCGAAGCAGGTGCGCCAGCTTGCTTTCGATGGACGAGGCGAACATGCGGATCTGCGCGTCGATGACCGACACGCCCGTCGCCTCCTCGATCTGCTGGTAGATCGGGGTGCGCCCGTCCTCGCCCCCGGCGATCCGCTCGGCCAGCTCCGGTTCCACGTAGATGTCGGACCACGAGATCGGCAGGTCGCTGATGTCGCTGCGCCGGATGCCGCTGATCCGGAACCATTGCTTGCCGATCGGGCAATCGATCTTGCTGGCCAGATCCGGATCGGCGTGAACGAGGCCGGTGAACAGGTTCTCGCGGTGTGTCTCCTCGGGATACTTCAGGATCTCGTCGGTGGAGGACAGCCGGTAGACGAAGGCCCCCGCCGGATTGGCCGAAATGACCAGTGTTCCCGCGCCGCGGCGCCGGGACACGAGTCCGCTCTCGGACATGCTGCGCAGGGCCTCGCGGACGGTGAACCGGCTGGCCCCGAAGATCTCCGACAGCTCGGCCTCGCCCGGCAGCATGGTGCCGACACCATACCGGCCCTCCCGGATGTCCCGGGCAAGCTCGCGGGCGATCAGGCGGTACTTCGGCATGTCGCCCCGACGCGCCGCAGGATAGGCTGGCTTTGACGGCATGTCCGACCTCATGTCTTCCGTTCCGGTACGGGCCACTCTCGCAAGCCGTCACCGCGCGGCCGACATGTCGGCGTCCGGGACAGCCCGTTGCGGGCAGGCGGCAGCTCGTTCGCGGTTCAATCGCTCCTCCCGGGCCGGGGTGACACGTGCCGCGCGACCTGATCACCCAGCCCTAAAGTTGTGCGGACATTTCGGAGTGAACACCGAATTTCCCGGCAGCTCAACCCGGTTTGGTCCCAGAATCAAGAAGGAATGGGAACCATTGACATTCGACTGATGGACATGTCTGGACTTATCTTCATGCTGGGCCAGACAGATCGGGGGATTCGACATGGCGCATCGGACCGTCATCGCCGCTGCGGCAACCCCGTCGCACCGCCATGCCGGGGCCGGTCCGGCCGGCGGGTCGCCAGGGCCCGCGGCGGCCTGAGATGAGCGCCCGAGAAGCGCCCGGCCTCCTCGCGGTGGTCGTGCTGGCCTTCGGGTCCGGCTATTTCCTGTCCTACTTCTTTCGCAACGTGAATGCCGTCCTGTCGCCGGTCATCGTGACACAGTTCGACCTGAATGCGACCGAGATCGGCCTCCTGACCAGCGCCTTCTTCCTGTCGGGGGCAGTGATCGTGATCCCCGTCGCGATCCTGCTCGACCGGTACGGGCCGAGGCGGGTCCTCATCGCCCAGTTCCTGATCACCGCGGCGGGGGCTCTCGTCTTCGCGAAAGGAACCACCCCGACCGAGCTCCTGCTGGGCCGGGCCCTGCTCGGGCTCGGCGTGGCCGGGTGCCTCGCCACGGCCTTCAAGGGCGTCACCGTCTGGTTTCCCCGCAACCGGTGGGCCACCGGCAATGCGATGGTGCTGGCCGTCGGCAGCCTCGGCGCCATCGCCGGAACCCAGCCGCTGCAATGGCTGCTGGACCTGATGACGTGGCGCGAGGTGTTCCTCATCGGGGCAGGCGTCAGCCTCGCGATGGCGGCGGTGGCGCTCATCCTCCTTCCCGAACGGAATGCCGTGGCCGACGGCACCGCCGCGCGCGGGGTCTACCGGCACGTCCTGAGACTTCCGGTGTTCTGGCGGCTTATGCCCATGGTGGCGCTGTCGCTTGCGGCGTTCTTCGCCATCCAGGGGCTCTGGGCCAACGCCTGGATGGCCGATGTCGCGGGCCTGTCGCAGGCCCAGATCGGCGGGCGGCTGCTGCTCATGGCGGGGGCGATGTCCTGCGGGATGCTGATCAACGGCACCCTCGCGGACCGGCTGACCGGCCTCGGCGTGCCGCTGGCCGCGCTGATGACCACGGGCTTCGCCGGTCTGCTCACCGCCCAGGCCGTGCTGGCCTTCGAACTGGCACCGCAGGCCTGGTGGCCCTGGGCGCTGATGGGCTATGCCGGAAATATCGGGGCGCTGGGCTATCCGCTGATTTCCCGCCGGTTTCCCGCCCGGGAAAGTGCGCGCGCCATGTCGGCCGTCGCGGTCATGGGCTTCGCCTTTTCCTTCGCGGTCCAGTTCGGCTTCGGCTGGATCCTGGACCTCTGGGGCAGCGACGCGGCCGGGGCTTATCCCGCGGAGGCCTATGGCGCGGCCCTCGGCACGCTCCTCGTCCTGCAAGGCGCGGCCTTGCTCTGGTTCGTGACCTCACGCGACGTCTGGGGAGAGGCGACCTATGAAAGCGTGCTGCCATGACGGGGCGGATGCATCATCCCCGGACCGGCGGGCCTCCCGGACCCCGTGACCATCATGCCGGGCCGGTGGCCGGGCCCCCGTGTCGACGACCTGCGAAAGGAAGAACAGCATGACACTCCCCAAACAAGGCATCTCGCGCGGTCTGACCAACTACGGCGACCCCGACTTCGCGATCTACCTGCGCAAGTCCTTCGCCAAGTCCATGGGCTTCTCCAGCGAGATGCTCGACAGGCCCATCGTCGGCATCGCCTACACGCCCTCCGGCTTCAACAATTGCCACCGGAACTTCCCCGAGATGCTCGAGGCGGTGAAACGCGGCGTTCTCGCCGCCGGGGCGCTGCCGATGGAGTTTCCGACCATCTCCCTCGGTGAGGTCTTCCTCGCCCCGACCAGCCTGAAGTTCCGCAACCTGATGGCCATGGACACCGAGGAGATGATCCGCGCCCAGCCGATGGATGCGGTGGTGCTGATGGGTGGCTGCGACAAGACGGTGCCGGCGCAGCTCATGGGCGCGGTGTCGGCGGACCTTCCCGCGATCCAGCTCGTGGCCGGACCGATGATGACCGGACGTCACGGACCGGAGCGGCTTGGCGCCTGCACCGATTGCCGGCGCTTCTGGGCCCAGTTCCGCGCGGGCACAGTATCGGCGGAGGAGATAGAGCAGATCGAGGGCAAGCTCGCGACGACCGCCGGAACCTGCGCCGTCATGGGCACCGCCACGACCATGGCCTGCATCGCTGAGACGCTCGGCATGATGCTGCCGGGCACCGCCGCGATCCCCGCGGTCCATGCCGACCGCCTGCGCGCCGCCGAGGCAACGGGCGCCGCCGCCGCCCGCCTTGTAGAGCAGCCGATCCGGCCGACCGAGATCATCACCCGGGCGTCCGTCGGCAATGCGCTGCGGGTCCTGCTGGCCGTGGGCGGATCGACCAACGCGATCATCCACCTGACCGCCATCGCGGGCCGCGCCGGGATCGAGATCCCGCTCGACTGGCTCAACGAACTCTCCGAGACCACGCCCGTCCTCGTGGACCTCAAGCCTACCGGCTCCTACTACGCCGAGGATTTCTTCGCCGCCGGAGCCATGGGCGCCGTGCTGCGCGAACTGTCCCCGCTTCTCGATCATGACTGCATGACCGTCACCGGCGAAACCCTCGGCGACCGTCTGGCGCGTGAGTCCGGATGGCACGACCCTGCGATCATCCGGCCCGCGTCGAACCCGGTATCGGACAAGGGCGGGCTGGTGGCCCTCTTCGGCTCCCTCGCCCCCCGCGGCGCGATCCTGAAACGCTCCGCCGCCGATGCCTCGCTCTTCGAGACCACGGCCCGGGCGGTGGTGTTCTCCTCGCTTGAGGACCTGTCCGCCCGCATCGACGATCCGGATCTCGACGTGACCGCCGGCGACATCCTCGTGCTCCAGAACGCCGGTCCGAAAAGCGCCTCCGGCATGCCCGAGGCCGGCTACCTGCCGATCCCCCGGAAGCTCGCCGCCCAGGGGGTCAAGGACATGATCCGGATTTCGGACGCCCGCATGTCGGGCACCGCCTTCGGGACCATCGTCCTGCACGTCGCCCCCGAAGCTGCGGAGGGCGGTCCCCTCGCCCTTGTCCGGGACGGCGACCGGATCGAGATCTCCGTCGCGAGGAACCGGATCGACCTTCTCGTCAGCGACGAGGAACTGGCCGCGCGAAGGCAGGTCTGGGAGGCCGCGCAACCGCCGGCCGTCAAGCGGCGCGGCTATGACAGGCTCTATGCCGAAGAGGTGCTGCAGGCGGATCAGGGCTGCGATTTCGAGACCTTCCGCGCCACCGTTCTGACCGACGGATGACCCGGCTGGTGACAGGCGACGCGCTGCGGGACTTCGTCGCCCGCGCGCTCTGCGCCGTCGGCATGACGCAGCTGAATGCGACCCGGATGGCCGGGCTCATGACCGAGGCGGACCTCGGCGGTCAGGACGGCCACGGCGTCTTCCGCTTGCCGCAATACATCCACAGGATCCGCGCCGGGGGCATGGTGGCGAACCCCGAGATCACGGTGCTCGAGGAACGCGCCGCGACCGCCCTCCTCGATGGCGGCAACGGGCCGGGACATCTCGTGATGTCCCGCGCCGCGGAAATCGCCATCGACAAGGCCCGGACCACCGGTGTCGCCTGGGTCGGGGCGCGCCATTCGAACCACGCGGGACCCGCGTTCCTCTACGCCAGCATGCCGCTCGCCGAGGGCATGATCGGTCTTTACGTCGCCGTGGGCAGCGCCAACCACATGCCCCCCTGGGGCGGCACCGACCTTCTGCTCAGCACCAATCCCATCGCTGTGGCGCTCCCGTCGAACAGCCGGCCCCCCGTCGTGCTCGACATGGCCACCACCGTCGCCGCATACGGCAAGGTCAAGACCGCAGCCGACCGGGGCGAGACCATGCCCGTGGGCTGGATGATCGACAGGACCGGCGCCCCCCTGACCGACCCCACCCGGTCCTCCGAGGGGCTGCTCCTGCCGATCGGCGGGCCAAAGGGCTACGGGCTCTCGCTGATCTTCGGCCTGCTTGCCGGCACTCTCAACGGCGCGGCCTTCGGCGCCGATGTGGTGGATTTCAACGCCGACGCCACGAGCGTCACCAACACCGGCCAGTTCATGATCGCGCTCGATGTCGCGGCCTTCATGGATCCGGCCCGGTTCCGCGAGGCGGTGGACGACATCTGGGCGCAGATGAAGGCCTCGAACCGGCTGCCGGGCGTCACCGAGATCCGCCTGCCCGGCGAACGGCTCGCCGACTGCCGCGCCGAACGGCTGCAATCCGGCATTCCCCTGCCGGCCCCGCTCCTTCAGCGGCTCGATGCGCTCGCCGCCGACCTCGGGATCGCGCCGCTCTAGTCCGCGTCCCGGGACATGCGCTCGATGGCGAGCAGGATCGCCGCGTTGTCGAGATCGGCCTCGCCGCGCTCCGCGCACTCCGCCATCGCCTCGAGGTACCGGGCCACGAAGGGCAGCCTGCCGCGGCCCTGCCGCGCGGCCATCTCCCGGATCAGATGAAAGTCCTTCCGGGACTGGGCCACGCGCCCTTCCGGCGCAAAGTCGCGCGCGACCATCTTCGGCCCCTTCGTCGCCATCATCGCCGATTGCGCCGCAGAGATCTGCGCCACCTCGAGGAACACGTCCGGCGCGATCCCCATCGCCTGCGCAAACACCAGACCTTCGGCGCAGGCGGCCCGGTTCAGCCCCAGAACGAGGTTGATCGCCAGCTTCATCCGGTTGCCCGCGCCGAGGTCACCCACCCGCCGCCGCTTGGCGGAAATGGCGTCGGCGACAGCCTCGAACCGGTCCAGCCCGGCCGCATCCCCCGCAAGCAGCAAGAGCGCCGTGCCGTCCTCCAGCTCCTTGCTGGTGCCCGAGATCGGGGCCTCGACCAGCGTGATGCCCTTGGCCGCGGCGGTCTCGCCCAGAGCGCGGATCTCATCGGGATCGCAGGTGCTCACGGAGACGAGGACCGTGTCCCTCCGGTCCGGCGCGGCCGCGACGATTCCGGCCAGTTGCGCGGTGTCGAACACCGCCGAGATCACCAGCGGCTTCTCCCAGATCCGCGCGGGCTCCTCCGGGATCCCGCCCATCGCCCGCAATCCGGCCCTCCTCTCCGGGTCCGGATCGTATCCCGTCACCCCATGCCCCGCCGCGATGAGCCGCCGCGCAAGCCCCGTGCCGATCAGTCCGAGCCCGAACAGGCCAAGATCGCCGGTCATGCGCCCTCCGCTTCGACAAGCCGCGGAAACTCCGGGAAGAGGTGGGAGAAATCGACCTGCGCCATCCCCAGGTCCCCCGCCGCCCGGGCCAGCAGCGCGGCGGTCATCGCCCCATAGGGATTTGCGGCGCCCAGCGCGCGGGCCAGCCCGTCGGCCATCGCGAGATCCTTGGCGAGATTGCGCACCTCCGACCGGCACGCCATCGCCCCGCTCAGGATGTCCCTCGGAAACCTGACCTCCGAGACATAGGACCGGGCATTCCCCGCATTCAGCACCTCGACCGCCGCCGCCGCATCGAGACCGGCGGCCCTGGCCAGCCACAGCCCTTCGCAGGTCGCAAGGAACGTGGTGTGCAGGATCATGTTGTGCACGAGCTTCATGGTCTGCCCGGACCCGACGGGGCCGAGATGAAAGACCCTGTCCGCGATCACGTCGAAAACCGGCGCGAGCCGGTCCATGTCCTCTGGCGCGCCTCCCGCCATGAGCGTCAGCGTCCCCGCCGCGGCGCCCGCCCCGCCCCCCGACATGGCCGCATCGACATAGAACACGCCGCGCTCCGCAAGCCGGGCCGCAAGCGCGCGACCCGTCTCCGGCTCCGAGGTGGTCAGGTCCACCACCAGATGGCCCTCCGGGATATCCACGCCCTCCAGCGCCGCCGCGATATCGGCGGTCGTCGGCACCGCGAAGAGCGTGATCCCGCCGGCGGCCAGCGTGTCGGCCACGGTCGGGGCCCAGTGGTCGGGAAAGGCGCCGGCGCACTCGGGCCGCGCATCCGTCACCGCACCGGCAATCCCCGCCGCCACGAGGTTCCGCGCGATCCCCTGCCCCATCTGGCCAAGGCCGACAACGCCGACACGCGGCCCCATGTCAGGCCTTGGCCTTCATGTCGGCCAGTTGCGAGAGCGCGAGGTTGGACATCGGCAGACCGACCGGCTCACCGATTTCCGCAGAGACATCCGCTGCCGAATAGGTCTCCATCACCATGCGCGCGTGCCTCGGATCCACCATCACCGGACGGTCGAGCAGGACCGCCTCGAGGAAATGGATCGTCTCGGGCCCCATCTGGCCGGCGAAGACGTGATCCACATGCTCCCCGGGCATGGTCGACATGGGGAATTGCTGCCCCCCCGATACCGTGTTCAGCCAGTGATCCCGGGCCGTATCGTCGAGGATCAATGCGCCCTCGGTCCCGGTGATCTCGATCCAGGTGCTGCAATAGTTCGGAAAGCTGGGCGGCAGGTTCCAGCCGCCGCCGATCACCACGAGCGTGCCGTCGTCCATCGTGACCGTCGACCACATGCAGTCATAGGATCCGTTGAGGTCCTTCATGTAGCCATAGGCGCCCTGGGAATAGATCTTCACCGGCCTCGCGGGCTCCAGCAGCCAGAACACGAAATCGAGGTCATGGGTCGATTCCATCGCGGCCGGAGACAGCTTGACCCGGTTGGCGACCTTCTTTCCGAGGGAGCGCGAGATGTGCCGGCTCACCATCACGTTGACGACCTTGCCGAGAGTGCCGTCCTTGATCGACTTCCTCGCATAGGCAATCTTGGGGTTGAACCGCTGGGAATACCCGATGGTGAATTTCACCTTGTTCTGCTCCGACAAGGAGATCAATTCATCGGCTTCGGCAAGCTCCATCGCGATCGGCTTCTCCAGAAGAACGTTCTTCCCGGCCTTCAGGCAATCCCGCGCGATCGGGTAATGGGTCTGCTCCGGCGTGGTGGAAATGTAGACGACGTCGATATTCGGATTATTCACGATATCCTTGTAATCCAGCGTCGCCGTTGCAGGATTGGTCAATTGCCGCACTTCTTCGAGCCGTTCCGGCCGGATTTCGCAAATGTGCACGGCATCCACCAGGGCCGATTTGGCCAGCATTTCCGCCCTGATACCGCCGCACCATCCGGTCCCGATTACCGCTGCTTCCACTCGCCGCATCCCGTCCTCCAGGAAATCTGTTGCATTCATCGCGCCACTGCGCGATTCTGAGCATCGGCCAGGGGCGGTAGCTCCGAACTCGAAAACGATATTTCAGGCGGTACGCTTTGCCAACAGGGATCGTATCCCATACCAAAAACGGATAGTGCCGTTCGGATTTTAGGATTTGACCCCCCCACGGCACCGCCCGCAAATTCGGGGTCAGGACTCGAAAGGCGGCACCGGGACCGGACCCGCCCCCCGAGCCTGTTCACCACGACCGGACAGGATGCAGCGGCGGAGAATTCGCAGCGTCGACATGCCGGATATAACGCGCGTGCGACCCCGGGCGCCCTCCGCGGCCCGGCAGGATCGCAGAGGAGGACGCGAATGCAGGACCAGACACGCAAACAGATCGGACTGGCCATCGTCGGCTGCGGCACCATCGGCCGGATCCGCGCCAAGTTCGCCCGGGACTATCCCGGCGTCGGCTGGATCGGTCTCTGCGACGTGAAGTCCGACATCGGCAAGGCCCTCGCCGAGGACGTGCAGGCCGACTTCTACACCACCGACTTCCGCGAGCTCCTGGCCCGTCCGGAGGTGACCGCCACGATCATCGCGACGGACGAGAACTTCCATTTCGACCCCACGATGCTGGCGATCGAGAAGGGGCACGACCTCTTCATCGAGAAGCCGCTCGCGACCGACGCCCGCCAGTCCGCCCAGATCCTCGCCGCGATCGAGGCCGCCGGAGTGGATGCCGTCATCGGCTATACCCAGCGCTTCCGCCGCCGGTTCCTCGCCATCAAGGAGCGGCTGGTCACCGGGCAGATCGGAGACGTGCATACCGTCGTGACGCGGGCGCTGATGAACCGCATGGTCCCCATCGCCACCATCCAGCGCACGCAGGAACGGGCGACGCTGACCCCGATGGTGGTTTCCGGCACCCACAGCCTCGACATGTCGCTCTGGCTGATGGAGGGCAAGACGCCCAAGACGGTCTACGCGAAATCCAACGACCGCGTGCTGAGCAAATGGGGCACCAAGGATTCCACCCTCGGCATCTTCGAGATGGACGACGGCACGCTCTTCTCGATGAACATCTCCTGGGCCCTGCCCGAGGTCTGGCCCGGCGCGGTCTACGGCATCGAGATCGGGATCGTCGGCACCGAGGGCGTCATCGACATCGAGGACACGCACCGCGATCTCGTCATGGCGACGAACATCGCCCAGGGCGCGGGCTACGCCCCCGAAGGCTATACCGCTCCCGCCCGCCACGTCGAATTCCTGACAAGCTATCCGCCGGGCGACCTCTACGACGGCGAACTCTGGGGGCCGATGCGCGAAGAGACCAACGCCTGGTATCAGCGCCTCTACACCGGGAAGAAGACGCCCCACGCGACGGCGCAGGACGGGCACCGCAACCTTCTGCTGACCATGGCCATGGATCTGTCGGCCAAGCGGGGCGTCGCGGTCGACCTGCCACCGGACCCCGACATGCTGATGGCGGAACTCACCTGATCCCGGGCCCGGTCAGGCCATGACGGTCGAGATCCGCATCGGGGGCTACCAGGGCCCCCGCTCGGTCCACACGCGGGCGACCCACGTCCTCGCGGATGCCGTCGCCCGACTCAGCGACGGTGCCGCCACCGTGCGGCTGACCGGCAACGTGTCGGACGCCGGGCACAAGGCCGTGGACCTGCTCCGGATGACCGAGGAGGGGGCTTTTGACGGCTGCTACTTCTGGTCCAGCTACCTGACCGAACGGGTCCCCGACTTCGGCCTCTTCGACCAGCACTTCATGGTTCCCGACAGGGCGCGCGTCCACGCGCTTCTCGACGGCCCCCTCGGCGACCGGCTGCGCGACAAGGTGGCCGAGGCCACCGGCTACCGGCTCTTCGGTTTCTGGGACAACGGCTATCGCCAGATCTCGAGCAACAGGCCGATCCGGACCCTGGACGATTGCCGCGGCCTCCGGATCCGGACCTTCGAGAACGAGGACTACAAGCAGGTCTTCCGCGCCCTCGGGTTCGAGCCGGTCGACGTCGATGTCCGCGACATGAACGCGGCGGCGCGGACCGGCCGGTATGACGCGCAGGAAAACCCCCTGACCAACACGCTCAACCTCGGCATCAATGCGTTTCAGCCCCACATCCTGATGACCCGTCACCTGCTCGGCGTGTCGTCGGTTCTCTTCAATGCCCGGAGTGTCGAAAGCTGGGGACCGGAGCTGACCGGCATCGTCGCGGCCGCCGTCGCAGAGGCGACCGTCGCGCAGCGCCGGTTCGCCATCGACGAGGATGCCGACTGCAGGGCGCGGCTTCTGGCGGCAGGGGCCGAGATCGCGGAGCCGGACCCGGCCCTGCGCGCGGCGATGACCGCCCTTGCGCGGCCGGTGGTCGATCGGATCCGCCAGAGGCTCGACCCCGACCTCCTGGCCCGCTTCGACGCCGAACTCGGGGACTGACCCCCGCGCCCGGACCTCGCCCGAACGAAGTCTCAGACGCCCCGCGAGGCGCGGTCCGCGATCTCGGGAATGTCGTGGCGGCTGATGCCGATATCGGCAAGATCCCGGTCGGTGCTGGACGACAGCTCGCGGTGAATGCGCAGATAGGTCCGGCGCCGGGCGCGGGCCGCGTCGAAGGAGGCGCGCAGATCGTCGAGACCGAGGCGGTCGAGTTGCGGAAGGAAACGTGCGGCGAGGGAGGTCATGGAGTGTCCTGTCTTGGCTGGTGTGATCGTCTGTCCACTCCCAGCTAGGCCGTTAGCGCCAACGGGAGTAGGTCCTGCCCGGAAGCCCCGGGATGCATCCGCTGCATGGCCCCCCGAATCTCCCACTCCCTCCGCCGCACGCCCGCACGGTCCCCGCACAAATTTCGGGCAGAGCCGCTGCAAACCGCCCCCTACACAGGCAAGGCGTGGCCCGCGCGCCGCCCGACGGACAGGCGGGCCCGCGCCTGTGGCCGCGACACGGCGCCTGTTCCAGTTTGGGCCATGCAGGACGCCTAGGGTTCCGCCGCGCCCAGGCGCGGGTCAGGACCGAGAGGGGTCGCCGGTGACATCAGCCGGTACACGGAGGGATAAAATCCCGGGAGAGCACTGCGATCGCCGGCCGTCACCCGCCCCCCGCGCGGCCGGCCATGAAAAGCGTTCAAGGAGCAAGACCGATGCCGAAACATCTCCCTATCCTCACCGCCGCGATTCTCGCCGCCGCCACACCCCTCGCCGCGCAGGAACGCGACAGCTTCCGCGTGGCCTGGTCGATCTATGTCGGCTGGATGCCCTGGGGCTATCTCGAGGACAGCGGCATCATGGACAAGTGGGCCGACAAATACGGCATCGACGTCGAAATCGTGCAGTTCAACGACTATATCGAGTCGATCAACCAATACACCGCAGGCGCCTTCGACGGCGTGTCGGCCACCAACATGGACACGCTCTCGATCCCCTCGGGCAGCGGCATCGACACCACCGCGCTGATCGTGGGCGATTTCTCCAATGGCAACGACGCGGTGATCCTCAAGGGCGAGGGCGACCTGACGACCCTTGCGAACAAGCCCGTGAACCTCGTCGAACTCTCGGTCTCTCACTACCTCCTCGCCCGCGCCCTCGACAGCGTGGGGCTCAGCGAGGCCGATCTCGACGGCGTCATCAACACCTCCGATGCAGACATGATCGCCGCCTTCGCCACCGACGATGTGGAGGCCGTGGTCACCTGGAACCCGCTCGTCGCCACGATCCTCGAGGACCCCGCCGCCAACAAGCTCTTCGACAGCTCCGACATCCCCGGAGAGATCATCGACCTCATGGTCGTCAACACCGAGGTGCTGGAGGCCAACCCCGCCTTCGGCATGGCCCTGACCGGCGCGTGGTACGAGGTAATGTCGCTGATAGCCGCCGGTGACGAGGAGGTGCTGACCGCCATGGCCGAGGCCTCGGGCACCGATCTCGCCGGCTACCAGGCGCAGCTCGCCTCCACCGAGATGTTCTACGACCCCGCCGCCGCCGTGACCTTCGTCACCGATCCCGCGCTCGCGGGCACCATGACCAGCGTGGCCGAATTCCTCTTCGACAAGGGCATCCTCGGCGAGGGCGCACCTTCGGCCGATTTCATCGGCGTGGAATATCCCGACGGCACCATCACCGGCGATCCGGACAACGTGCAGTTCCGCTACACCTCCGAATACATGCAGATGGCGGCCGACGGCGCGCTCTAGGCGCCCTCGCCCCAGTCATTCGCCATGCGGCTCATCAACAGACGGCCCGGGCCGCCCCTCGCGGCGGCCCTCGCGGCGCTGCCCTTCGTGGCGGTGGCGCTGATCTATGCCTCCGCCTCCGCCGCGCGCCGGGCAGAGAACCCGCAGGACCGTCTCCTGCCCGCGCCCGCGCAGATCCTCGACACCGCGGGGCGCCTCCTCTTCGAGCCCGACCGCCGAACGGGCGAGATCCTCTTCTGGATCGACACCGCCGTGAGCCTCCAGCGCCTCGGCCTCGGCGTCGGCATCGCCGCCCTCACCGGGCTCGTGATCGGCCTCGCCATCGGCCTGCTGCCCCTCGCGCGGGCCGGGCTCGCCAGCTTCGTCGAGGTGCTTTCGCTGATCCCGCCCCTCGCCGTCCTGCCGATCCTCTTCCTTCTGCTGGGGCTGGGGGAGACCGCAAAGGTCGCCCTCATCGCCATCGGCGTCACGCCCTTCCTGATCCGCGACATGGCGGGCCGCACCGCCGAGATCCCGCCCGAACAGATCGTCAAGGCCCAGACCCTCGGCGCGTCCTCGCTCGCCATCGCCCTGCGCGTGGCGCTGCCGCAGGTCATGCCGCGCCTGATCCTGTCGGTCAGGCTGTCGCTCGGTCCGGCATGGCTGTTTCTCATCGCATCCGAGGCCATCGCCAGCGAGGCAGGCCTCGGCTACCGGATCTTCCTCGTGCGCCGCTTTCTCGCCATGGACGTGATCTTCGTCTACGTCGCCTGGATCACGCTTCTGGCCTTCCTCATCGACCGACTGCTCCGCCTCGCCAGCCGCAGGCTCTTCCCTTGGGCGGAACCGGCATGAGCTTCGTGGAGGTGACGGACCTCTTTCTCGACTACGACCGCCGCCCGATCCTCGAGCGCGTGAACCTGACCGCGCGCGAGGGCGAGTTCGTCGCCATCGTCGGCGCCTCGGGCTGCGGCAAGTCCTCCTTCCTGCGCCTCCTCCTCGACCAGGAACGCCCCACGCGCGGCACCATCCTCGTGGATGGCCAGCCGCTGACCGGAGAGCCGAACCGCCAGCGCGGCGTCGTCTTCCAGCGCTATTCCGTCTTTCCGCACATGACCGTCCGCGACAACATCGTCGCCGCCGAGGCGCTGGGCGCCAACGCCTTTGGCATTCTCGGCAGAGCCGCCCGCCGCGCCGCCCGCGCCCGTGCAGAGGCCACGCTCGACCGCATCGGCCTTGCCCATGTCGCGGCAAGCTACCCCGCCGCCCTGTCGGGGGGCATGCAGCAGCGCCTCGCCATCGCCCAGGCCCTGGCGGCAAAGCCCCGCATCCTGCTGCTCGACGAGCCCTTCGGCGCCCTCGACCCCGGCACACGGCTGCGGATGCACGCGTTCCTGTCGGACATCCGCGCCGAGACCGGGATGACCATCTTCATGGTCACCCACGACCTCCCCGAGGCTTTCAAACTCGGCGACCGTGTGATCGTGTTCGACAAGACCCGCTGGGACCCGCAGGCCCCCGAGGCCTACGGCGCCACGATCACCTACGATTTCGACGCCCGCCACGGCGGGATCCCCTATCAGACCCCGAAGGAAGGCCCCCATGTTCCCGTTCCCGCGTGACCGCTCCCGCCCGCACCGGCGCCCCTCCCATGATGCCCGCCGCTTCCACCACCCCGACCTCAGCAAGCTGCAGGGCTGGAAGAGCATGCGCGCCGAGGCCGACATCCCCGGCGACGAATGGGAAAAGGAGCGCCGCTGGGCCCTGCGCATGGGCCTCACCGCCGCCGACAGCATCGAGGACCGCGCCATCCCCACCTTCGCGCGCGGCGAGCTGCCCCATTACGCGGGCATCAACACCTTCCTGAAGGCCCCCTATGCCGAGGACGTGGCCGAGGTCGGCAATTACGACGCCACCGTGCTGGGCGCGCCCTTCGACGGCGGCACCACCTACCGCCCCGGCACCCGCTTCGGCCCCCAGGCCCTGCGCCGCATCTCCGCGCTCTACACGCCCTACAACTACGAGATGGCCATCGACCTGCGCGAACAGATGAGCCTCTGCGACGCGGGCGACATCTTCACCATCCCCGGCAATATCGAGAAGACCTTCGACCAGATCAGCCGCGCCGTCTCCCACGTCTTCAGCTCCGGAAGCCTGCCGATCATCATCGGCGGCGACCATTCCATCGGCTTTCCCTGCGTGCGCGGCATCGCCGAATGTACCAGCAAGAAGATCGGCATCGTCCATTTCGACCGCCACGCCGATATCCAGGAGAAGGACCTCGACGAGCGGATGCACACCACTCCTTGGTTCCATTCCACGAACCTGCCCAACGTGCCCGCCAAGAACCTCGTGCAGGTCGGCATCGGCGGCTGGCAGGTCCCGCGCGGGGCCGTCGCCGTCGCCCGCGAGCGCGAGACCAACATCATCACCATGTCCGACATGGAGCGCATGGGCATCGAAAAGACCGCCGAAATGGCGCTGGAGATGGCCTGGGACGGGGTGGACATGGTCTATATGTCCTTCGACATCGACAGCATCGACTGCGGCTTCGTGCCCGGCACCGGCTGGCCCGAGCCGGGTGGCTTTCTCCCGCGCGAGGCCCTGGCGCTGGCCTCCAAGGTCGCCGCCGAAGGCATCTGCGGCATGGAGCTGGTGGAGGTCTCGCCCCCCTACGACACCTCCGACATCACCGCCCTTCTGGGCACACGGGTGATCGTCGACGTGCTGGGCTCCATGGTCTCGGCGGGCGTGATGGGCAAGCATCGCGGCCATATCGACAAGCCCGTGTCCCTGCCGCGCGGCGACTACGACCCCGCCACCGACGGCCCCCGCTGGCAGACCCGCGCAGCGCGGAAGGACTGATCCCATGCCCCACGATCACGCGCACGACCACAACCATACGCACGATCCCCACCCCGCCGGGACGGGCCACAACCGCCCCGGCGCCGACCACCTGCACAGCCACATGGACCCCGCCGACGAGGCCGCCGACCTTCAGGCCCTGACCGACGCGTTCATCGCGGGCTTCGTCGCCGCAAAGGACAAGACGAGCTTCCTGCGCATCGCCGGCGTCCCCTTCGAAAAGGGCGGGCTGAAGCTGGTGGACGTGCGCCTGATCACCGGCTGGCAGGTCGGCACCGCCTCCCCGGGCTTCGGCACCCGCGAGCTCAGCTACCTCCCCTTCCCCGGCGCCATGGTCTCCGAGCGCACCGACATGGCGCTGGTCTACGTCTCCATGGACAGTCGGGAGGAGGAGGACATCCGCGCGTTTCTCGCTCGGCGGCGGTAGCCTGCCGGCTGTCGGGTGTGTGGGAGACCAGGTTCCTGACGGGCTGATGCCCCACCCGCAGAGAATTGCGGGGGCGCTGTCATCGCCGATGTCGGCGGTGGGGGATGAAGCAGTAGTGCGCCATTTCCTTGACCCCGCCATTCCTGAAGATCATGAGAGCCGCGTGGGCGCGGGTCGTGGCGCGACGAGTGGCAAGCTTTTCGAAGGTCGAGACCGTGCTCTACTTCATCAATGGAATCAACGCGGCCGTTCGGGCCAATTCCGATCAGAACGCCCAAGTACACTTGGAAAGCCGAGCGAGGATGCTGCTGGAACGGGTAGGGTAAAGGGGGTGGAGGGGGGTTTAAAATCGCGATGCTTGATCTGCGGACTTGACTAGATGCCCTAGTGTAACCTAGAGTGCAGACAGACTACCGTGCTTTACTTCTTCGCCACAATAGTTTGGAGAATTACGATGTCTTCAATTACCCACATCGTAATGCACTATAGTGCCACCTATCCAGATCAGAATGTTCAGCCAGACACAATACGCGAATGGCACCTTGCTCGTGGCTGGAAAGATATTGGCTATCACTTCGTGATCACGCAGGACGGTCGAAGGCACGTCGGACGACAACCAGAGACAATGCCCGGTGCGCATGTCGGCGGGCAGAACACAAACAAAATAGGTATTTGCGTTACGGGAGGCCTTGCTCGTTTGACAGGTGCCGATGTCGGCGTTGACACCAGAAACCGAGAACAGATTGCCGAACAGGTTGCCCTGACCAGAGAGCTATTGAACCGACACCCCAATGCCATCGTCTGTGGACATCTGGACCTTGGGGCAACGCAGTGCCCTGCCTATAACGCTGGGGCATGGTGGCGTTCGGTCAACGGCGAGTCTGTTGCTTTTGCCTTACAAGGTACAAATGCCCCAACAGTTGGCTATCCGATGACGCGGAAGGGTTCTCGTGGAGAAGCAGTGAGGCTTCTGCAGACCAAACTCGGAGAACGAGGCTTTCTTCAAGGCCCTATTGATGGCGTTTTCGACTCAGTCACCGATGCTGCTGTGCGAGCGTTTCAGCGTGATGTGGGTATTGACATTGACGGAATTGTCGGCCCTATTACTTGGGCAGCCTTGTTAAGTTAGCTTGACGGCTTTAATTTCCTCATTTTGATGAGTGCCGCTGCACTCGGGGAGAAGCTCAATCTCAGCCGGGACGAAGTGTGCCACGCTCGCTTTGAATTCACTTGATCGTCCGCTTTGGGCTCCGAGCGCACGCGTCCCGACAACGACCACGACCCACCCAGCCGCGATCCTCGACACATCCCGCAAGCCCCCCCGCCGCTGCCACCCCACCTTTCGCCATGTCAGGAGGTGAACCCGTAACGCTCCGGTGCTAAACCCGGCATACCCCGCACCCCGGAGCGCCCATGGCACGCAGCATCCTCTCCCTCGGAGCCCTTCTGCTCGGCTCCGCCTTCCTCGTCTTCGCGGGGGGGCTGAACGGGCTGCTGCTGCCGATCCGGGGCGAGATCGAGGGCTTCACCGCCGCCTCCCTCGGCCTTCTCGGCACCGGCTGGGCGGTGGGCTACGTGGCGGGCTGCATCACCACCTCGTCCCTCGTGGCCCGGGTCGGCCATGTGCGCGTCTTCGGCGCCATGTGCGCCATCGCCGCCATCACCGTCCTGCTGTCGCTCCTCTTCGTGACACCCTGGGTCTGGATCCCCCTGCGCGGCATCGCGGGCTTCTGCTTCGCCGGCGCTGCCATGGTCGTGGAAAGCTGGCTCAACGAAAAGGCCGAGAGCAGCACCCGCGGCCGCATCTTCGGCGTCTACACCATGGTCAACCTCGGCGCGACGACGGCGGGCCAGCTCGCGCTGACCACGGGCGATCCCTCCGGCTATGTCTTCTTCGTCGTCGCCGCCATCGTCTACTGCCTCGCCCTTCTGCCCACCGCGGTCTCCGCCACCACCACGCCCACGGCGCTGGTCAAGGTCTCGCTCGATCTGGGCGCGCTCTGGCGCAACTCGCCCATCGCGGTGGTCGCCGTCTTCATGGTCGGCATCTCCAACGCCGCCTTCGGCACGCTCGTCGCGGTCTACGGCGCGCGCACCGGCCTCTCCGTCAGCGAGGTGGCGCTCTTCGCCAGCGTGCCCGTCCTCGCCGGAGCCATCGCGCAGGTGCCCATCGGCATCCTGTCGGACCGCCACGACCGCCGGAAGGTCCTCATCGGCATCGTGGTGCTGGCGCTCGTCGCCGACGCGACCTTCCTCTTCGCCGGCTTCACTGCCACTGCCGCCCTCATCGCCACCTCCGCCGTCTTCGGCGCGGCGGTCTTCTCGATGTACCCGGTGATCGTGGCCCATGCGAACGACCACGCAGCCCCCGGCACCTTCATCCAGGTGTCGGGCGGGCTGCTGCTCGTCTTCGGGGTGGGGTCCATCATCGGCCCCACGATCGCGGGTTTCGCCATGACCCGCTACGGCACGTCCAGCCTGTTCTGGACCACCGCCGCGGCCCATGTCCTCATGCTGCTCTTCGCCCTCCTGCGCCTGCGCGCCCGCGCCGCCGTTCCCGCCGAGGACAAGACCGCCTTCCGCGCCGCGCCCCTCGCCCGGGGCACCACGCCCGAGACCGCCGCACTGGCCGAGCCGACGGACCCCGAGACGCCCCCCGCTCCCGCCTGAGCCGCCGGTTCGGGACGCCGCGCGGGGACCCGGCACACCGCCGGCGCAGGGAAATGACGTTTTGTCGCACCCCGATTTGATCCAGCGCAAATCCCGGGGCCCGACGTAAGGGAATGTTGAGGGACGACGCAGGACCGGCACCGAGGGTCCTCAGGGGAAGGAGAACAGAATGTCCCGTATCGTCACCGCCGTCTGCGCCCTCCTCGCTCCCGCGGCGGCCCTCGCCCACGGCGCCCATCCCCCGGTCCCCGACGGAGGCCACGCCGTCGCCCATGTCGCGCCCATCGCGGTCATCCTCGTCGCGGCGCTCGCGACATGGTACCTTGAGCGGCAGGAGTGACGCCGAATCCGCCCGTCTGCCCGAAACAGCCACGCCGACCTGCCTCCTTCCGCGCGCCGCTCCGGACCCTCGCCCGAGGCACCGGACACTCGGGAACAGCGCACCCTCTCGGTCCCGAGGGTCGCGTCACCGGAGACACCCCTCGCCTTCCGACCTGCGATGATATATGTGTAATACTAAATATGAACCCGACCACAGGGAGCCGGGACCCATGCCCGACAGCTGGATCGACCGCTTCGAGGGCCTCTCCCGGCTTCCTCCCGACATCCGCTCGGCCCTCGAGGCCGGCAGCGCCATCGTCGAGGTGCCCGCCGGCACCACGATCTTCGAGCCCGGCAACCGGCCCGACAACTTCCTTCTGCTCCTCGACGGCACCGTCCGCGTGCAGCAGAAATCCGACAGCGGGCGCGAGGTGATCCTCTACCGCGTCAACGCCGGCGAGAGCTGCGTGATGACCACCGCCTGCATGCTCGCCTTCGAGGATTATTCCGCCGACGGCATCGCCGAGACCGACGTCACCGCCGTCGCCATCCCCCGCGCCACCTTCGATGACCTGACCGGCCGCTCCCCGGTGTTCCGCGAGTTCATCTTCCGCGCCTATTCGCGGCGGATCACCGATCTCTTCAGCCTGATCGACGACATCGTGTTCCAGCGCATGGACGTCCGCCTCGCCGCCCGCCTCCTGCAACTCGCCCAGGACGGCGACACGGTCCACGCCACCCATGCCTCGCTGGCCACCGAACTCGGCACGGCGCGCGAAGTCGTGTCCCGCACCCTGGCGGAATTCCAGCGCCGCGGCTGGATCCAGCAGGGCCGCGGCACCGTCCTTCTCGCCGGGCGCGAGGGGCTGAACCGCCTCGCCCGCGCCGCCGGAGACCGCTGAGCCGCCGTCGGTGACCTAGTCACCGTCGATCCCCGCACCCCCGTGCCAGAGTGAGGGCACACCGATTCTCCTGGAGGACACCGACATGACGACGAACATGGGCAAGATCGACCGGGGCATTCGCCTCCTGGTCGCCGCGCTTCTGCTGATCTGGGCGTTCGCCACGCCCTGGGCGGCCGCACCGCTGCTGCACTGGCTGGCGGTGATCGTGGCCGTCGTCTTCGGCGGCACCGCCCTCGTGGGCAACTGCCCGGCCTATTCCATCGTCGGGCTGAACACCTGCCCGCGGAACTGACCCCGACCAACGACCAAATGGAGGACATCATGAAAGATACTGCCAGCGCCGCCATCAAGCCAGAGGTCACCGGCTTCTTCGACGACGCCACGAACACCGTGACCTACGTGGTGAAGGATCCGAATTCGAACGCCTGCGCCGTCGTCGATTCCGTCATGGACATCGACTATGCCGCCGGCCGGATCACCTACGACCACGCCGACCGGATCATCGACTTCGTCCGCAGGAACGACCTGAAGGTCGAGTGGCTGATCGAGACCCATGTGCACGCCGACCACCTCTCCGCCGCGCCCTATCTCCAGCGCGAGCTGGGGGGCAAGCTGGGCATCGGACGCAACATCACCATCGTGCAGGACACCTTCGGCAAGATCTTCAACGAAGGCACGGAGTTCCAGCGCGACGGCAGCCAGTTCGACGCGCTCTTCGACGACAGCGACACCTACACCGTGGGCGGCATGACCTGCACCGCGATGCACACGCCGGGCCATACGCCCGCCTGCATGACCCATGTGATGGGCGACGCGGCCTTTGTCGGCGACACGCTCTTCATGCCGGATTTCGGCACGGCGCGCTGCGACTTCCCCGGCGGCTCCTCCGAGGCGCTCTACGAGTCGATCCAGAAGATCCTGACCCTCCCCGACGAGACGCGCGTCTTCGTGGGCCACGACTACCTGCCCCCTGACCGCGACAGCTACTTCTGGGAGACCACCGTGGCCGAGCAGAAGGCCCGCAACGTCCATGTGGGCGAGGGCAAGTCGAAAGACGCGTTCGTGGAAATGCGCGACGCCCGCGACGCGACGCTCGCCATGCCGCGGCTGATCGTGCCCTCGCTTCAGGTGAACATGCGCGCGGGGAACATGCCGCCGGCGGACGACAAGGGGAACGTCTTCCTCAAGGTGCCCGTCAACAAGCTGTGAGCGCCGGCCCCATCACCCGGTGCACGCGCTGTGCACGCCCTGTGCACAGGTAACGCCGGCGGCCCGTCGGGACGGGCCGCCGGTTCCGGTCCCCAGACCGGTCACACCGCCGCGAGCCAGGGAGGCCGGCGCAACACCACCCGGCCCGCCGAATCAGCGGCCCGGTGACAAGATAATCCTCGCGGGCGGCGCGGGCGGGGGGCATCCTCGCCCCCGGCGTCTCCCGCATCTCAGATCGGACCCAAGGCACGATGTCCCGCCTCTCCCGCTACCTGCCCATCCTCGACTGGGGCCGCCGCTACAACCGCGGCGCGCTCTCGAACGACCTGATCGCCGCCGTGATCGTGACGATCATGCTGATCCCCCAGTCGCTGGCCTATGCGCTGCTGGCGGGCCTGCCGCCCGAGGCCGGCATCTATGCCTCCATCGTCCCGATCCTGCTCTATTCCGTCTTCGGAACCTCCCGCGCCCTCGCCGTCGGGCCCGTCGCCGTGGTCTCCCTGATGACCGCCGCCGCCATCGGCCAGGTGGCCGAGCAGGGCACCATGGGATACGCCGCCGCCGCCCTGACCCTCGCGCTGCTCTCGGGCGCGATGCTCCTCCTGATGGGCGTCTTCCGCCTCGGATTTCTCGCGAGCTTCCTCAGCCATCCCGTGATCGCGGGCTTCATCACCGCCGCCGGCATCCTGATCGCGGCGAGCCAGCTCCGCCACATCCTCGGCATCCAGTCCGACGGCCATACCCTGATCGAGATCCTGGTCTCCCTCGTCTCCAACCTGCCCGCGACGAACCTTCCGACCCTGATCATCGGCGTCACCGCCACCGCCTTCCTGTTCTGGGTCCGCAAGGGGATGAAGCCGCTCCTGCGCTCGCTCGGCCTGCCATCCCGCGCCGCCGACATCGTGACAAAGGCCGGACCCGTCCTCGCCGTCGTGGTCACCACACTGGCCGTCTGGGGCCTGTCGCTCGGAGACCGGGGGGTCGCCATCGTCGGCGCCGTCCCGCAAAGCCTGCCGCCCCTGACCCTGCCCGCCTTCTCCCCTGATCTTCTCGGCGCGCTGTTCCTCCCCGCCCTGATGATCTCCATCATCGGCTTCGTGGAATCGATTTCGGTGGCCCAGACCCTCGCCGCGAAGAAGCGCCAGCGCATCGACCCCGACCAGGAGCTGATCGGCCTTGGTGCCGCCAACGTGGGCGCGGCCTTCACCGGGGGCTATCCCGTCACCGGCGGCTTCGCCCGCTCGGTCGTGAACTTCGACGCGGGCGCCGAAACCCCCGCTGCCGGCGCCTTCACCGCCGCAGTTCACGACCGAGCGGGCGAAGCCGCCGGTGACGGGATAGCCCCCGGTGAAGGCCGCGCCCACGTTGGCGGCACCAAGGCCGATCAGCTCCT